>Ga0316207_10001037_pt1 | contig 37340 bp, 20 predicted proteins | sample 6weekpyrite_MG_FD_204943 | JGI IMG/M metagenome (GOLD analysis project Ga0316207, IMG submission 204943) | Microbial mat bacterial communities from mineral coupon in-situ incubated in ocean water Damariscotta River, Maine, United States -... | ecosystem: Environmental > Aquatic > Marine >... | reverse complement strand
TGAGATGGTACAAAAAGAAATAGCAATTCATTTGTTATCATATAACTTAATACGAGCAAGTATAGCCCGAGCAGCAACAATTTATAATAAAATCCCACGAAATATTAGTTTTATGACAGCAGTGCAGTTATTTAACGAATTGAAATTACAATTAACTCTACTACCGGAAGACATCTTGGAAAATATTCTTACTAGTGTATTCAAAAACATTTCTTTGGTTGTAATTGGTAAACAAAAAAGGATAAATCAACCGCGTGCATTAAAGCGTCGATCAAAGGCATATCCATTACTAAATACAACCAGGAAAGAAGCGTGTTTAGCTATAAATTAGCGGTCAGTCGTCTTAAAGAAGCAGTATTGGGATCAGAGGTAATATACCTTCCTAAGTGTGAATCATAATACCGAAAATAGTTATAACTCAACCCACTCTCAACATCCGCATACTGCCCCGGAAATCGAAGATTGATGGTTGTGAGATTTAAATCAACATCCACATCGTCATTAGCTAGTGTAGCTCCAAATGCATCACCTTCCCAGGTCCAGATGACTGTTCCGGTGTTATTGGTTGCTAACCGTGGTGTTAACAAATGATCCGTGTGTAAATACTGCGTGGTTTCGTTATTAGTTGTATTGTTTTTATCTATTTGTGCGATGGGTGATCCGTTATTCTAGGATAAAAAGGGGTCGTAGCCGTAATTAATTATCAACCAAATTCAAATACAGAAAGCTTATTAGCAAGGACAGAGCAGATAACAACAATGTTGATTACCTTGGTAGTGGACTCATACGCAGTGAAGGCGGTTGGGAGTCCATTAAGGTATTTAGAAAAGAGCATAAAACTCGCATCTGCTATGAGCGCATCTTGGTCACAGTAATTTCGAAGTGAAGATGTTAAAAGAAGATATTTTGAATATCTATTAAAAGTGGCTAAAGAGGCGAAACAGCAATCAATTGCGCAAGCTTTCATCAGCTATTGGTGGGGTAGGTGATAGGGTTTACTTCAATTGATATTGTTTATCTTTTTGCGATGAGTCAGCTTGCAATATCGGTGTCCTCTATTTCCTAAAATAAAGTGCTTATATCAAAAAATTAAACAAACGGTTATTGATGCTAGGGCATATTAAATTGAGTAAGCATCAGAACAATAGTCCATTTTTGTGCATAATGATACAGAATTACATTTCAAATCACTTTATTCTTAATGCCATACAACGTCAACGAAATAAAATAATTCGGGGCGTATTTAAAAAACATTATCTGATATCCAAATTTAGGAATAAAACCATGAAACAAAAAAATATTTTGATGCTCTTAGGTACAATTTTACTTCCAATCAATGGTCATACGATGAGTTCTATGCCTTCGAATACAGAGACATTTGTATTAGTAGATACAACAACTGATACATCAATTGATAGCGAAATTTTGACGCCAGTGATTGAGCCAGTACTTGCCCCAGTTTACGAAATGACTTCAACTAGTACTTGTTCATCAAATGCAGTTACTGCCACTGTTAATAGTCAATTACAAGAAAGTGAAAAAATAATTTCTACTACAAAAAAATATTGGCCATCGATCGATAAATGTGTTGTTAGAACAAAAATATCGAATACCTATTCAAATTCAGTTAGAGAAGTGGCAATGGATGCAGTTACTTTGCAAACAGTATCTTATGATTTAACAAGAGAAGAAGCTCGCACGACTAATCTAATAAAAAATGGTAAATTATCGAATGATATGATCCCGATAGTTTCAGATACCTCCTTAACTTCATCAATACAAATTAACATTGAACTGAATGACAATATAGTACTAAGCAATTTTAAAACTTATCTATCGCAAATAGGATTCATGAATATATCGTCTATTGGAAATACAGTTAGCGCGAATGGAAGTTCATCTGCAATAAAAAACTTAGCTTTCAGCGATCAAGTTAAGGTGATATCACTACATGAAGTACAAAAAAATATTTCGTTAGATATAGCAGCGGATCTTGGGCAGGCACCATTATCCGCAGCACACAAAAATGGATTAGGAACCGATATTCTTGCCGCTATATGGGAAATAGATGCATGTGTACTTAGAAATCATAAAGATTTTTATAATGTCAAGTGGGAGCCAAAATATGGGAACAGTGATTGTGATGTATATGGACAAGCTGGTCACAGCACCAAAGTTACTGGTGTTTTTTCTGCTAATCGAGGTAATGATATAACATCGGGTCTATTTCAAGGAAGAGTATTGGATGTTAATTCTTTAGATTATGACGCCGTCGCAGATATGTGGTCGCGCAATCCTGATATAGTTAATGCCTCTTTTACAATTTCGCGAAGGAATGGTAAAAATATTGATGAAGAAGTTTACCGACGAGGTACATTTGTTTTTAATGGTTCGGGTAACGACCCTGAAGATGAGGCAAATTGTTACTCCTATAACGCATTGTGTATTGGTGGGTATAGTGCGAATAGCACGATTGGTTACTTTAAAGATGACACTATATGGGGTGCTTCTAGTACGATAAATGATAGATATAACAATCGAGAGTTTCCACAGCTTGTCGGCCCAGTTGTGGCTAGCAAAACTGCATCAGCATTTAGTCAATACGCCAGTGATATAGGGACAAGCTATGCTACTCCAGGTGTAGCGGGTCTCGGAGCATTGTTGTTAGCAAGTTATGAGGCGAAGTTGAATAAGAGACCTGCGCTAATGCGCTCGGTATTAATGGCGTCTGCCCAAGCTCACTCAATTGTCAGTGAGGGAAAAACCATTCCAGATTTTAATGATGGCATTGACGATAAAATGGGAGTTGGTGCGCCAAATGGCAATCGTGCAAAATCAATCTTGGAACAAAATAGTTATCAATACAAAGTACTGACACCAAGTGATCTTGGTCTTCAATCTGATATTAATATACCGGTTAAGTTGTATGACAAAGTAAGAGTTGTACTGGCTTGGGATCAATGTCCAGAATATGATAAGTTTGATCCTGAGTTATTTGTTGATCTTGATATGTCGGTTAAGGTTTCAAATTCCAGTTATCCATATTTGACATCTTATAATACCTATACAAATACATCTTTCTCTGATAATTGGGAAGTAATTGAATTTACTGCTCAGTCCACGGGTACTGCAAAGATTAATTTATCAGCGTCAAGGTTTAATGCATGTGGTGCGGAAAATAATCAAAAAAGAGTGCGAACTGCAATTTCTTGGACTACATATAGTAATGAACCTAAGCTAAAATTGTAGTAAGTGTTGACACTTTTTTGAAGTTATAGAATATTATTTTTTCAACTCTGGCAGTTATTCATTTAGATAACTGCCAGATAGCTTAGAGCAACTCTGTGTTTGTTTCATTGTCCAAGCCCGCCTCAACTAAAAAACCTCGGTCTACGACTACCGTACCAATGTCCGCAAGATCCTGAAATAAAATCGTTTGGCTCTAAATGATTTTAGACAATTCATCCAATACTGCAATCAGATGATAGAAGTAAGAGACGTGAATCTAAAAATTGAACGTTGGAAGGCTTTGATATATAACTCCTGTCGTTCACTGGATAAAACTGCCTGTTTTTTTTTGCATCCGAGTTGTTAGAAAATACCAAAATCAAAATTAGATTGTACAACTCATTTTTAGCGTTCTAATGAAAATTAAATTCATCACATAATAATTAAATTAACATGGTGTTTTATTATTATTTACCACATCATTCATTACAGAGCCTGAAGTAGCGGCTGGAGCGGGAGCGGGAGCTGGTGCAGGAATTGGATTCATGCAGTTGGCGCCAACGCAGCCACCGGCCATGCCCATGCCAGTTGTACCCATACCACCCGCTGGTGTATTGGTAGTACCACCCATCCCGCCACTCATACTTCCCATGGAGCTGGCGCCCATACCTCCACTCATGTTTGCCATCGTACCACTACCCATTCCAGTGCCAGCCATCGCACCGCCTGCCACTAACAAATTTCCGCTGCAGTCCATATCTTCTTTATTCGCGTTATTTTCTGCAAAAATACTTGTCGAATAAAAGCTTCCACCAATCGCAAAAAATAAAATAGTGCGTTTAATTCCGTGTAATTTTTTCATAATATTATCTCTGATTTGGGTTTAAATAATTATTTTACATAGTCGATAACCAATGAGTTTGGTGGCTAAACACAAAGCCACTTTCCTCATTTAGTCACATCTTGTTTGTTCAATTAGTAATTTTATATGATTGGAAAAATGAACTAAGTGGTTTGATCGCACACAGATTTATTTATTATTATGGAAACCAGGCGATATTCCTGACGTATTTTTATTGCGACAAGAATTTGTTAATTCATATATTTTTCCTGTATTTGTTATTATTTTGTTGGTTATGGATTTTATTGTAAAATATTATTTTTATCATTACACTCCGCAAAACTACTTACTTATTCGTAACTCGTTTCCGACTATATCATTAAGTTATTGGTGGAAAACTAATGAGATGGCACTACCCATTTTCAATTTTGTAGTGAAATGTGCATACGATATTTCGTTCGTTGACAACCACAATATTTCTGAAAATTTAACTGATCTTTTTAGGTTTAACGTCTCTCCGTATTATTACGTCTTGTTAAGGAATGTCTCATCACATAATATTTTACACGCAGAAACCATTTTCAATTTTCAAGAAATGTAAATTAATTTTTGTAAGAGAGTGTTCTGATACCTTTAGAAAAACTATATTTAGCGAATATTTTTCAGTAAAGAAATGAGGTGACATTACAATAAAAATGAGGGCTGAAAAAATAATTACAGGAAAAACTGGCAGCGTTAATAAGCTCTAGGAAACAAAGATACGTAAAAAATTATTCCGGAGAACCAGTTGCAGGCATTAAATTTTTCAACTCTTTAACAATAGAGCTGTCCATATCAATTTTTAGTGATAACTGTCGTCCACTGTTTTTACCAATATAGTCTGACGCTGCTGCGGCTAAATAGGGTATCGTAGTACGCAAATCATTTGATTCATTGATGTTTTGGAGTGAGATACTCCAAATGGGAATCGATTGGCTCGTCGTCTCGGTCGTCTCGCTTGCATTATACGCAATGAGCTTTGCAGCGTGCGAGTAAACTGTATAACTTCGAGTCTCAAGCTCGGTACCAACTCGATAGGTTTGTGCAGGTACGTGAATTTTTTTCTTTATAGTGACTTGCTTGCCGTTTGCGTCAGTTGAAGTTTCGGTAATTGTATAACTGTATCCACCGATGGTTTCGTAAATTGGCCATGAATGAGAGTAGATACCCGTCCGGCCATCCGAAACCCCATAACTGAGCATAATGCGAAAATCTGCTTGAGATGGCTCATCAACTTTTTTGAAACCATTGTTTGTCAGAATATAGTGAAAGTAGCGACTAAATTCCTGAAAATACAGATCGTTTTCAGATGTTTCTGACATATCGCTTAGAAGAACATAATTTTTCCCGCTCAGGACTTGGTTACTATTGGTAATGGAGCTGACTTTTACAATTGGTTGATTTGAACATGCTGAAAAGAGAAGTGCCAAACTGATAATTTTACATTTTCCGAGTGTGTGAAAAAATTGTGTTTGAAATCGTATTTTCAAAGTCGTCTCAATATTATTTAACGCTCCAGTTATAACAGTGTACCGCAGCAGTATAAGTCCTGCAAAAAGTTATTTTCCATTGGATATAACGGTCGTCTTCTTATAATTGAATTTAATTATATTAAGCATTAGCTAAATTAAGGTTCTTCTGTCGAAACACTTTGGTGTTATTTTCGACACAACCTCGGGCTAGATAAGTAGGTTTAACTTCACTTGGTTAAATTATGTTTAAGTACAAATACGAATATTTTTCTTTTTTATTTCCAGCGAAAATATTAACGCGGAGTTGTGACAATTTATTTTTTGTATTTGTTGGCGTAATTTACCAACGACATTAAAATACTGCAGCATTGGAGTAATCATGAAAATTACGGTTAGCATTATAAAAGCTGATATTGGATCAATTGGTGGTCATATATGTCCATCTGCCAAATTATTACAAACAGTGACAAGTTATATTGAAGCCCATAGTGGTGATTTGATTGTTGATAAATATATTAGCTATACCGGTGACGATATCGCAATCATGATGACCCATAAACAGGGGAAAAACAATTCTGTGATACATAAATTGGCTTGGGATGCGTTTATTGCTGGAACAGAGGTCGCTAAACAGCAAGGATTGTATGGCGCTGGCCAAGATCTTCTTAAAGACTCATTTTCCGGAAATATAAAAGGAATGGGGCCAGCGATTAGTGAGTTGGAATTTGATGAAAGACCCAACGAGCCATTTTTATTTTTTGCTGCAGATAAAACGGATCCAGGTGCTTATAATTTGCCGCTATATTTAGCCTTTGCGGATCCGATGAATACACCGGGATTAATGCTTGCGCCAAACATGAGTAAAGGTTTCAGGTTTGTCATTATGGATGTTAGTCACACAGAGGGTGATCGAATCATTACATTAAATGCGCCTGAGGATCTTTACGATATTGCAGCATTGCTACGCGATCCAGAAAAATATGTTGTTGAGTCCATTTGCTCTAGAGAAAACGATGAGCAAGCAGTATCGGTATCAACTTCCCGATTACATAATATTGCTGGTAAATATACAGGTAAAGACGATCCCGTCATGCTTGTTCGGGTTCAAAAAAACTTTCCTGCCACTGGAGAGATATTACAGCCTTATTCCATTGGTCACTTTGTTGCTGGCGGTATGAGAGGATCGCATCAACTACCGTTAATGCCTGTCATGTTAAACTCTGAAATCAGCTATTTTGATGGCCCACCTATTGTAAGTTGTGCTGCGTTTGCCATTAATAATGGTATTCTGACTGAAGCAGTTGATGCGTTTAAACATCCATTTTGGGATGCCGTTCGAGATGCTGTTTCCCTAAAAGCAATGGATATGCGTCGTCAGGGATTTTTTGGTGCCAGTATGTTGCCAATGTCTGAACTGGAATATACTGGCATCATGGAAAAGTTAAATAGACTCGATGATCAATTTCATATTAGAGAATAACCATATTAGAGAATAAAATACTTAATCTCTTGAACAAGCGATTTGGAAAATCATGGAAAAATAATAGTTTTAGTGATTATTATTTCTGATCCCATTAATACAATGCTGTCAAAAATAATATTCCTAGTCGGATGGTAAGTACTAAATATTGGGTAGGGCTGTTTATAGGTTAAAGCCCTAACGTCTTTTTAATCAGCTTTAGATGTTTGACTATTGTTGTCGCTGTTCAAACGAAATAAAATCCCCAAACTAAAGAGTAATATGAAAAATGTTTCAATCAGGCCAATACTAGCAGCGCCGGTTTTATTTTTATTGTTCGAGGAACTATCAGTGTCTGTAATGATAACAGCGGATGCGAGTTGATCACCTCTTTCTTGACGATTTCCCTCATCTTCATTTTCATTGTCTCCATCTCCATCATCGTCTTCATCTTGTTGTTCACTATTTTGATTGTCTTCTTCAGAGATCTCATCATTGTTTAGAAATTCTATTTGGGATTCGTTTTCAGATGATGATAAATTATCAGTATCATCGTCAAAGTCTACTGAATTTTCATTGTTATATTTGACTGCCCACGAAATAAAATTCGCCCAAACAAAAAACCGTCTACTGCTACGATATCCTTGAATACGCAATCGCATGTTACCCGCACGAGAGACATAGTTCTGTGGATTATTTTCGATGTTAATTGATATAGTCACATCATCAGTGTTACCCACGATACGATTGCTAAATTGCTGCCATATTTGTAACTGATAATTGAATAGGTAAACTGTTTGAGATACATTTCGTCGAGAGTATTGGCCTTGATAAGTGACATGTAATTCTTCCATTTGGTCGATTGGTCCTGATATCTTGGTTGAGGCAATCCAATCAACTAATTGTCCATCACCAATTGCAATTGAGCGTATATCGTAGGTATCGTTGTCCTGTGCCAGAAAACTGGTAAGAGTACCCCAATCATATGTGCCAGTATCTATGCTGATGTTTGTTGGATAACGAATTTCATTTTCAAGCGGCGGTAAGTTTTCGGTCACATTAACGTTAACTAACGCAGTGTCGACGCCCCCGTTTCCATCACTTATTTCGTATGAGAAACTGTCTGGACCAACATAAGCCTGTGGTGGAGTATAAGTTATCGTATTGTCGTCATTCCTTATGATGACTCCGCCCATTTGACTATTAGGTGATACGTTACTCAATGTTAGGCTGTCACCATCTGGATCATTATCATTTTCCAGTAGCTGACTAATAGATAATACTAACGCAGAATCCTGATTAGTTGTAGCTTGATCATCATTAGCAATAGGCGTGGAATTTGGTAATGGATTCACATTTATTGTAACTGTTGCATTACTGGTGGCTCCATTTCCATCACTAATTTGATAACTAAAACTATCGATACCATTAAAGCCGGTTAAAGGAATATAACGATAATTGCCATCACCGAGATTACTGATACTAGCACCAACGAGACTAGTCAAAGAAATATCAGAAACCGTTAATGTATCGCCATCCGGATCGGTGTCGTTAGCCAAAAGAAAATTTGCGGTAAAGTTTATAGAAAGGTCTTGCGTTGTGTCGAGAACATCATTGTTAGCGACTGGGGGTGAATTCTCTTTTTCTAGCACCAATATTGTAACCTGAGCAGTATCATTTCCGCCCTTGCCATCACTTATGCTGTAATTGAATGTGTCAACACCAAAAAAAATTGGTGCGGGCGTATAACGATAAAGATCATTACCAAGGCTTACTATGTTAAAACCAGCTTGGCTGGAGGTGTCAATTGTGACTAAGCTCAGATTATCCCCATCTGGATCTGAATCATTTGCGAGTAATGCGGCTGTAGAAAGAACGATATTATTGCCTTGTAATATTGTATAATTATTATCGTTTGCAATTGGGGCATTGTTTTCTGGTCCTGATACATTAATTATCACCAGGCCAGAATCAGTCGCGTTATGGTTGTCACTAATTTCATAGTTAAAGCTATCCTGGCCGACAAAATTTGTCGGGGGTGTATAACGAAAATTTCCTGATCCTAAATCACTAATAGTCCCCCCCTGAAGACTATTGCTTGCAAGGTTTTGCAATACCAAGGTGTCACCATCAGCGTCAGTGTCATTGCTAAGTAGAAAATCACTGGTGAAATCAATCGGTGCATTAAATGAGGTGGTTAATGTGTCGTTGCTAGCCACGGGAATTGTGTTTGTTGGTTCATTTATTGTGATCACAACAGTGGCGCTATCTGTTCCACCTCGTGCATCTGTAATCTGGTAACTAAAGGTATCTATTCCGATAAATGCAGACGGGGGAAGGTAGAGATAAGTACCGTTGTTGTTATCAATTATAGTACCGCCCTGATCACTGATGTTGGCAATACTATTTATTATCAACATATCACCATCCGCATCTGTGTCATTTGCTAAAAGAAAATTGGCACTAATGGTAACAGCAGTATCACGGAATATATTCAAGGTATTGTCATTTGCAATCGGCGGATTATTTTCTGTGGTATCCATAATTTCCCAATTGAGAAAATTTGCCCATACAAAGAATTCGCCCGACGCTTTTTCACCACGAATACGGCTACGAATTTCCCCCGTTGCTGAAATATAATGTTGGATATTGGAGGTTATGTTAATTGATATTGTAATGTCGTCGGTATTCCCAACGTTTCGGTTATCAAAAAAATCCCAGCTAGTGGAGGAAAAATTATATAAGTAAAATGACTGGCTAACTGCAGAAACGGAATATTGTCCTTTGTAAGTTACCTTCAAGTCAGTAATGGAACTGGCCGGATTCATAATGGTGGCACTGGCATACCAGTCAACAACCTGTAGGTCTCCATCTGCTTGGCTTAAAATATCATATGTATCGGCGTCTGACTCAATGAAACTCGTTAATGTACCAAAGTCAAAACTGCCATCAGTGATTGTAATCAGATCAGGATAATATACGGTCGGTAACGGCTCGGGGCCAGAATTAATAGTGATAAACACTGTACCAGTCGCTTCTCCCCCAGCACCATCAATTATCGTGTAGTTAAATGAGTCTGTACCAGTAAAACCGGAAGGTGGAGTGAAAGAGTAAGTTCCACTCCCGGTGTCAGTAATTAATCCTCCCTGTTTACTGACATCTGCTATCAAAATTAGTGATAAAGTGTCACCATCAATATCTGTATCATTCGCGATTAAACCGGCGCTAGTAAAATTAATTGTAATATTTTCATCGGTTGTTAAATTATCTACGTTTGCAATAGGTGGATTGTTTTCACCGGGTTCTGTTGCAAGTAATGAGAGTCTTATTAAATTAAATTGATCAACAGTAGTATCAAATTTAAATCTGCCATCGGATTCATGTGTTACAGTTAATGCACCCTGATGTGCACCAATATCCGGACTAGCTACATCGGCTGACACAACGTTAAAACCCAATGGTGCACGATAACGCACAGTGATAGTTTTAGGGGCTGAGATTAATGGCAGCTGTAAACCTGAATAATTTACCAAATACAAGTGATGTGAATTTTGTGATACTTGTGATAATTCGACATGTATTCCTGACGGAGAACTAATTTCAACTTCTTTTGTGACATAATTAAGTAATACGCTTTCAACCTTATTCAATGTTGCCTCTGCAACTAAAGGATCGCCGGCTTCACCAAATAAATCTCGTCCACGAATGTCTGGTCTATAGATGGCTAATCCATTTCCAAATGGATTTTGAACTGGAACAGGCAGGCCTATGGGAAACGAAAATAGATTATTGAAAGCATTTGTTGGACGTTGATTTCCCATTTCATCCAGGCGCCCGGGAATTTCACCTGTTGCCAATACAATACCCCCTGCTGCGACAAATTCTTCAATAATACTAACCGATGCATTGGATATTGCAGCGACACTTGGAAGCCAGAGTAGTGATTTTTCCGCCAGATCAATTTCTGGTTGACCCGGATCCGCCACTATATTATAGGGTAGATTTAATTGTGTTAAACCATAGGCTGCACCACGATATCCGCCTAAATGGGGTTTATTAATGACACTGTCTTCGAATTCTGTTGACCACCAGTCAGGATCACTTGCCGGTAATGTTGTTGTTGAATACATCCCGTATTCTCCCCCAGCGGAAAAATCCTGATAGTCTCGACTCGCTGCGCTATACCAAATGCCGACAGACGCATTTCTATTATTTAACAAAACGCTCTGATTATTTCGTAAAAAATCAAACCAGCGTGTGCGCATCGCAGAGTCTACCGTTTCTGTCATATTTGGTGTTTGAGCTTCGAAAGGTGCATTACCGGCCGCGACCGCGGCGGCCAACACCAAGCTCGCATCAAGTGACTCACCACCATACGAAAAAACCCAGGCAGGATTTTCATGTTCAACAGAATTAGCCCATTTGAACATCGATATCTTATTGCTGAAATCTTCGAAATTTGACCATTGCATTCCACGTGTATTGGAGACACTATCAACCTCCCACACGCGTATAAAATTGTCTCCACTTAAACGAAATGTGCCATCGAGTCCCGCTTTAGTTGCATCCATATAATCCATAGGAAAGTTTTCGATAACGATCATAAATTCAGGATTTACTTCGTGTGCAGCTAACCTTATATCTTCAAGAAAAGTGGCAAGGTTTTCGTGTCGCCAGCGAACCCAGGCACGAAATACAGGATCATTAAAATTGGGTAGACTGGGCATGTTATATCCTTCGCTTCCCCCCAGGCCATTAGTTATACTCCAGGCGCGAAAATCTGTTGCTGCGTAACTACCAGCGCCTGCCCAATCTGTTCCAGTATCCAGATAAATTGGCACATCTACCCACACACCATCCAGCGAGGTGGCTGCCAATTTACGAATACGGTTTAAGTAATATTCCCGATATGGACTGTTAGGTGACATCCAAGCACTTTCCGCATTTGGATCAACCCAGTGCTCCTTGCTACCATAAAAAACGTTGGGTTCACCATTAAGACCATATTGAATCCAATCCGGATGGTCCTTGAACATTGTATTGGGAATGTTCTCACCATTCTGGGTAATGACTTCCAAGCTAGGATAGTAAATTACAGATTGCAATCCAATATCATGTGCTAGTTGCGCAGCATGATTAAGAAAAGTGACTTCCTGATCGAACTCGGAATCAGAAAGATATTCGGATAATCGTGAATCGAACTCAAGTACGCTAACATTTTCCGATAAGCGTTGGTTGAGCAAATTGTTTAACTCAGTGTCAGACATGTCTGCTGATATGTCAGTGCCCGCTATTCTTGCCACCTTTACCCAATCGGGTACGGCGGCAAGGGCCTGGCTGGTGATTAATAAAAGGATGATTACTATAATAATTAAAAAAGTAGTAGGGTGAATATTGTTTAGAAATTTGAGTATTTTTGGTGATACCTGACGATATTTAAAAATCCATTTCTCGAACAGCATTAAAATATCTCCTTACACTAATTTGGTATGCAGGCTCAAGGTGCAACGTTCTTGAGGTGACTTTATACAGCCATTTTTTACGGTTAGTTGATGTCGGAAAGGGAACGAACTATCACGAGTGGATAGTTCGTTATAAAGATTGTATATAATGCTTAACGTTATTCTGAGAGTTTTCTATCGACGCTATGACTTTGAGGTGTTGCTCCAATCGAGACTGATCGTATACTTTGTCCACCGTATATTTCACCGTTACTAATGCCAGTAACATCGATTTTTACATTTGTGTTTGCGGTTAAGGTAACCATATTGGTTGTTAAATTCCAAACACCGGCAATGTTAGCATTTGCTGCAGCGATTCTATCCTTAGTTTTTTCGCCAATGGTGTAATAGGGTAGATTTATTATCGGTAAATTAAAAACAGCATTGTATCGACTAATCACAGCTTCTATCCAGTCGAATAACAGTGTCGATCCTTGTCCGTCATAATCATGCAGATTGGATTGATGAAAAAAGTTTGGCCATAATTGATTTCGCAACAATTGACGGAATGTCCAATCTGCTTCAGCTGACAGAATTTCGTTGAAATTGCGAGGTTGACAAATAGCGCCAGGAATTACGCAGGGATTCAATCCTTGTTCTATATAACGCTCGTAGAAAATATAATTGTACTCATCCGTCCACTCTTCTGGTGTTGTTACATTATAAAATAAGGCGGAAGGTCTGCGAGGCGATAAAATCAGTTCAAATCCGGGAATATATCCTTCAATATCTTGATTGATTTGAGAGGAATCAGAAGCAATAGTGACTACACCGGCGTCTTGTGCAGCCTGTAGGAACACATCATTTTTGCCTTCCGGATATTGTATGTCATCGTTTGGATCAAGGTCAGTACCATTTTGATCCTTGAGACCCGAATGGTTGCCACTGACGAGTACCGGAATATTTTCAGCATATTCTGGTAATCCCAGTTGTTGCCAGATTTCGCGATTTTGCTCGATTTCATTCCTGACATCATCGTAACTCGGGCCTGCACTTAGGTCCATGTTAAGGTGTGAAAAGGTGTGATTAATATACCGGAATGCATTCGCGTTTTCTATGACAGCTCGGGTTAAACTATCATCATTAGTGAGAAGTTCGATATTTAATATTGGTTGCTGCGATACGGCAGCCTCACGTGAATAAATCGTTGCTTCGCCATTGTTGGTCGCTAAAATTATTAAACCACGATTTCGACTTTGTCCACTCAACCAGCTATTGACAATAGGTGTGATGTCGACTGAAAGTGGTCCACTATTTAAAATTTTAAAGCTAATACAACTGTTAGCATCATAATCGCCGCCAGAATTGGACCAGCGCCGATTGGTTCTACGATTATTCCAAGTTGCATTTCTGTAGTCTCTACCATTACCTTCTCGCCAACTTCGTGTAACTCTACACACAATCGCATCTAGATTGCCAGCGGTTCCAGGATTTTCATCATCTGGCTCGTCATCTTCGTCATCATCATCTCTGTCATCGCTATCTCTGTCGTCATCATCGTCTTCGCTTCTCGAATCGTCAGAAGAGGAGAAAAATCGAGAGAAACGGCTGCTTTCACTAGACTCAATATCACTCTCGTTATTTGTTTCTGATGTAAGTACTGATAAATTTAAGGTTGCAGTATTAGCGATCATTGTAGAGTCTGATGGGATTTCGAACCTTATTAACATTCTTTCTTGATTGTTGACACCAGATGTATAGGCAATACTGCCATCTGATTTGTTTCCGTTGTTATCATTCGGATCATCTTGTTCAAGATACGTATCAGCAATTGACGGTAGTACCAAATTTGGATCTGGATTAATTGGTAGAATTGCACCATTACCGTTAAATGCCATATCAAGTTTAAAATTATTCAACACGGAGTATTGATTTCCAAGCGCAATTTGTGCGGCAAGTGTGTTTTCTAGTTCTGCGCCACTCATTCTGAAAGTTCGAGTTTCTTCGGTCATATTCGTTTCTGGATTCCAAAGATCATCGGAAGTAAAAAAATCATCTACGTGCGCCGCAAAATAGACCTGCCGTCCGCCAATAAAAACGCCTTTTGTTGCAAAGTTGATAAATTCGTATGCTAGTGCTTGAGAATGAATGAGGTACCAAGCGTTCGAAATGCCAGAAAAAAGTACCTCTCGACCATCCTCATATGTTAACAATGCAATCAATATTCGATTCGTATCGCCATTATCAACAAGTAAGGGCTGAACCTGAGGACCCGATCCTTTGGCCCTACTCAAAAATGCCCAATCGTTAATGACAAAAGGATTTGCAGTATTGATATACTCAAATAGTTCGGTACCACCAGCAGGCGCTAACCAGGTTCCATTGAATGCATTGCCACCACCCGCATACTCTAGTCCATAGTCTGGATATGCTGCTGGAAAGCCCGACAAAACTGACTCTCGTATTGAAAAAGACCTTTCATAATTTTGTAGAATTATCCATTCATCAGGTGTAAAACCTGAATAGGCACCCGCCTCGGGATTATTTGGATCATTCAAGATAAACAGTTCTGAATTGGTTACAATAATTCCATTGTAGAAACCATGATCGGATGTAAACAACTTTTCTTCTGTCAGTGTATCTCGTCTGGAATCAAGAACGTCGTAAGGGATACCTATTTGTTGTAAGGTATCATCGATCATATCTAAACCGAGGTCCTCACTGGGTGTACCCGTTGAAATAACTAGCACCCGTAGATCGACAGTAACATCAGCAATTACCAGTGTAGGTGAAAATAAAACAACTATAAAAATAACAGCAAATTTAAGTCTGCGCAAAATGTTATGAGGGTTGAGCGTATATCCATATTCAACAAATGATCTATCATTCACTTCACTTACTCCCCGATAATACTAAAAGTTTATAATTTATGTTTAAAACGCCATGATAATCGTCATTAGAAAACTGAAAATAGTCGCGTTAAAGACCAATATTTCGTCATAGTTATTTTTCGTTATTATTTATATAGTAAGAATCACTCTCCCTAGAGTTAACTGTGAAAATGTTATAAATGAAAAGTGTAAGAATCCCCTATCCTAGTGCGAAATAGAATTTACGAAAATTCTAGTATCAATTAATTGTTTATCGGTTTCATATATAAAATAGATTCCAATTATTATTAGGAAAAAATATTTTAAGATCAATCATAATTGATATGTTGTACTCTATCTTAAAAATATTGTGGTATTCAATACGTATTAATAGCGATAAAGAAGTATTAAGCATGTTCAATTTAATTGTGGTGATATACATTAAAAGATGCTTCATTGGGGAGAGTAGGTATTTATACGGAGACGCGTCGAAATGCGAAAGTTGCTTGCAAAAAAAATCATCAAACAAATTTTGCCTTTTAATTATTTTTTAGGTGTCTTTTTAATGACAATATTTACAAATCCCATCAGTGCGCACGCAAAAAATACACCTTGGGTTGTAACTTATTCTAATACAAATCCGATAGCAGACTTTTCACCGTATAAAGTGATTGTGTTAGATAACACAAATCATCCGTCGTTATCAGCTTTACAAACAAACGAAAAAATCATACTGGGTTATCTGAGCGTCGGAGAGGTTAATCAAAATAGAGATTATTTTAAAGAAGTAAAAAACCAAAACCTCCTAATGCACGAGAATCCAAATTGGTCCGGTAGTTTTACCGTCAACATTGATGATGTACGTTGGGTGTCTAGGATTACGAAGCAGCTAATTCCTTCAATCATAAATCAGGGTTTTCATGGCATATTTGTTGATACTCTTGACATCCCCATACATCTTGCAGCGACACAACCCAGCAAATTTGGAAATATGCGGTTTGCCATCATAAATTTAATACGAGATATCAGAACAAAATTTCCGAATATTAAGATTATGATAAACAGAGCATATTCAATTTTGCCAGAAATCGCATCAGACATTGATATGGTATTAGGCGAATCTGTTTATTCCACATATAACTTTACATCGAAAAAATATGAACTTGTTTCAAATCAGGACTATCAGATTCAAATCAGTCAGCTTAAATCATTAAAAAAACAATTTCCGAAAATAGAAATCATGACCTTGGATTATTGGTATCCAGAAGACCAAAAAGGAATTAAGCTTATTTATGATACGCAACGCGCTAATGGATTTTCACCGTATGTTGCGACGATTGAGCTTAACCAAATTGTACCTGGGCCGTAATTTTGACCATTGCTAGATTATCAAAACAGTTAGCAAGCGCGTTAGTTTGGGTATTTCTACTGTTATCCTTTAGCAGCAACGCTGATTCAAATATCGGTATAAAACGAACAATTCTCGCTTTATATGATAGCGCCATAGATTTAGATGTTCGTGATTCCATAATACACCGGTATGCAGAAATGCCGTTAAATCACCTCGGATTGAAGGTAATTTACTGGGATATACAAAATGGAATGCCGGTATTACAAGAAACAAATACAATTCGTGGCGTTTTATTTTGGGCGCAAGAAAATAACCTAGTAAATCCATCTGCGTTTTTTTCATGGGCAAATTCTGCTATACATTCTGGTATACGATTTGTGATATTTGGCAATCCATTGAAGTTGAAAGATCAACAAGGCCATTTAGTATCAAAAACGATGGCCAATCAGCTACTTCGTCATTTTGGCGTAAAAGCTGAAAATGTCATTTTTGATCTCACCTATAAATCATCAGTCGTAAAAAAAGATCCCAACGTTTTAGAATTTGAGCGAAGCCTGCAGGGCATAATTCCAGATTACGGAAAATTTGTAAAAATAGATGACAGGATTCAATCTTTTTTAGTTTTAAGATACGCGAATGACCCAAAAAATGATAGCCATGTTGTCGTCGCAAATTTACAGGGAGGATTAGTTGATGATGGATTTATTCTATATAAAATACCACAGACAAAAATGACATACTGGCAGCTTAATCCATTTACCTATTTTGAATATGCATATGCCACAAAAAATATGCCTAAGCCGGATCCTACGACGCACGCAAATCGAAGAATTTTTTATTATTATATTGCTGGTGATGGATGGAGAGAAAAATCGAATATTTCCCACTACAAAGATTTGCAATTCTCCAATGCAAAAGTCGTTTTTGAGTCGATCATTAAAAACTATTCTGATATACCTATCACTGTTGCGCCGATTATTGCTGATTTAGATCCGAATTGGGTCGGTAAAAATAAGAACAGGGAAGTGCTTAAAGATTGGTTCAGTTATCCAAATGTTGAAATTGCGAATCACACTTATAGTCATCCCAATAAATGGAATAAATTTAATGCTGTTAACGCTGTTAATCAAGCAGAACAATTACAGACACTTATTAAGCTGAATTCAAAAATTCAAAACCTATTTAGTCTAGAGGAATTTCCATCGAAAGAAAGTAATGAAGATCGAAAATATCAATTGTTTCCTTTTAATTTGTCCCAAGAAATAATCACTTCAAGTGAATATCTCAACCAGTTATTAGCTGATAAAGATAAAGTTCGCTTATTACAATGGACTGGTGATATGCGCCCATCTGAAAATGTGCTAGCAACTGTTGCGAATAACACGTTGCTAAACATCAACGGCGGTTTTCCTTTTTCAGATAACCTCTGTTGTTCGCTAACAGCGTATCCATCGTTCGGCGTAAATATTGGTAGTTACTATCAGGTTTATGCATCTAATTATGAATATTTTGAATCCAATGGTAAGAGTCTTAACGCGAACAAAATGTCTGATATGTTGCGCTTTACTGAATTACCACGGCGTCTAAAGCCCATTAGTATTTATCACAAAATGTTTGTAGGTGGTTCTCTAGCAAGTCTAAATCAGCTTAAACGTATGCTTGATTTTATCCGTTCCCAAGAAATCATTGCACTGACCACTACCCAGTTTGTGTCAAATGTAAATGGATTCAATAATGTTGATATAGCACAACTGGGAGTAAACCATTGGAAAATTCGCAATCGTGGCACCTTGCAAACAATTCGCATTGATGATGCTAGTTTGCTAACGGTTGATTTCGGTTTAGCAATCGGTGTAATAGGTCAACGACACGTTAATAATACTCTTTATGTCTTCTTAGACAATATGGTCGACTCACCCGAAATCATTTTAAAAGACAATGCCATCGCGGGATCAAAACAAAGTAAACGTCCTTATTTAATACATGCCAGTTGGAATGTGGAAGCGCTAGATATTATGGATAATGGCGATTTCAACTTTATTACATCTGGTTTTGAAAAAAGTGACATGTTATGGAAAGTGAACCAATCCGGCATCTATAGCATATCCGTATATGTTGATAACAGTCTTGTTTGGCAAAACCAAATACAGGTTTTTTCAAACAAATTGTTAAATTTAAAAATTTCGCTTGATACAAATAAACCAGTGCTAGTGAAAATTCGTCAAAATAATACGGATAAAAAAGTGTGATTAATGCGGAAAATAGTTTTTACTTGTTTTTTGATATTTTTCGGCAGTATTGGTATCAGTCTTTTACTTATACCAAAAGAAGTTGAATTGATATATATGCAATTCAAAGATAAAAGATATGATGAAGTTAAAGCAGGATATGAAGAATTACTTGACTCAAACAATCTGTCATCAAAAATAGTCTATCCCTTGATGGAAACTTATAAAGCGCTTGGCGAATATGATCGTGCAGTAGATCTACTTGAACAATATCTTGATCAGAATCCCAATAATGTTGAAGTTCACTATATTTTGAATTCGATGTATCATGATTTTCAGCAAAACGAAAAATATTTTGCTAGTCTCATATCATTGGGCCAGATACAGATGGATCCAATAATATTAAATAAGCTGTTTATAGAATACGTAAAAAACGAGAATTATCCAAAAGTGATAGAGACGTTAAAAAAATTAGTGGAGATGAAAAGTTCGGACATCAATTATATGTCTTCGTTAGCCTACTTTCAGGCCAACGCTGGGGATTTAGCAAATAGCATGAATACCTTATTACAGATAAATCAGTTTCATGCAGAATCTATGAGTTTAAAAGACAAAAAAATGTTATTTAGTCTACTGATAGAAAATGAACGTACTGAATTTGCTTTAGCTTTGGCTAAAGAGTGGTTTAACAAAAAGGGAATTGAAAATGAAGTCATTCATTTCAGTCAATGGTTGTTAAATGAGAATAGAGCGAAATTGTCACTGGCTATATTGAAAAACGTTTCACAAGAGATTAATCAAAATCCAGAATTATTACGGATTTATGTGCATTCTGAAATACTGGCTGGAGAACGGGGTGCTGCATTTTCCAGGCTGCAAAGTTGTCATGGTCAAGGTGTATTGTCAGAAGAGCTAATACCGCTTTATATTGAATTAGCGCTTGAACACAAGAAATATGATGTTGCCAAAGCAGCCATATTTTCCTGTGAACCAATATTGTTGTCTAATTGGTTAAGAATGAAAATTGTTGATTCCGCATTGGAATCTTCGGACGAAAATTGGTTGAAACAGTTTTTGTCATATGTGGAAAACGACTGGTTGGAAAAACATCCTTTGGTTTCAGCGAAAATTGCATTTGCTAATCAAAAATATGTGGACGCCCGTCGATATATTTCTCAACTTACCCAAGGATATCGTCTTACGCTCAATGAAAAGCTTTCACTCGCAAAATTATTGGTACAATTAAAGCAACTTGATGACGCTAGCGTGATATTAAAGGAAGTTGTTAATAATCCATCCATTCCAGAGATGTATTTCAGGGACATCGCAATACTTTTATTAACAACGGAACAATTTATTCAAGGCCACGCTATTTATAACTCGCTCAATAACATCAACATCGAAAGCTTGAGCGTTGCAATCGGTTGGGCACTATTATCAGCAAAAAATGGTGAATTTGAAAAGGTTTCTCATTGGCTAGTTAAAGATCCTTACATAGATCAGCAATCGTTACTGGATTTGTATTTAATTTCACAAGAAGCCAAGCATACTGCGTTAGCATTATTATGTGCTCGACGAATGTTTAAAAATAGTGAAACGAATATTAACAGGCATTATCTTGTTCACGCATTATTAGAGCATGCTCCACAGGATCAGATTAGTGTTAACGAAGCTTTGGATCATTTAAGTGAATTGGATATTAAGGATTCGAAGACAGAATATTTATATGTTAAAGCACTGACACTAGCGAACAATAAAAAAGCGTTATCTGAACACTGGATAAACTTGTTAGAAAACCATAATCTTCTGCCGGAGAAAAAGACGGAAATTGTTTACAATCTACTTAACATAGATTGTTTTACATGTGTACTTCCTTATCTCCATGATTATGCCAGAACGAAAAATGGAGAATGGGTATTTCTTTACGCCGATACGGCAATAAAAGCAGGTGAAACAGCACTAGCGATAAACATTTTAAAACAATTCAGTTATTCTTCTCACGCTAATGAAAAAGAAAAAAGAATGGCTGCGTATAGGTTACTTGAATTGGATCAGAAAGCCGAAGCGATTTCATTATTAAAATCTCTTATTGAAACGGGAAAATGGAAGAAGACAGATCTTCAGCAATTAACTTATCTATTGGGTCCACGTCCCGCGTCGAGTGAAAAGCAGTGGATCATTCAACAAATAGATAACACGAATTCAAAAATGTATGAGCACTGGATGCCAATTCTGTTTAAAATTGGTGAATATAAAGAACTAATAAGACGTTATGAGAAATCAAACAAAACCACTCAGGAAATACTATTTAAAGAATACATAGAGTCCTTACTTAAGGAACATCAACATGAGAAATTGGCAGGACTCATAAAACAAGAAATGGCTGTAACGGAAAGTATCGTACGGCTAGAAAGATTTGTCGAAATAGGATATGAAATTGGTAATATCCAATTAACTAAAATAGCCTGGTTAAAAATACTTGATATTACACCGAAGCATTCGGCTGCATTACGTGATCTCGGATTACTAGCATATAGTGAAAAAGAATATATTCCTGCCTACAACTATTTAGATCAGTACTTGTCACTTAAAGAGAGCGATATTGAAGCATACTATTTTTTTGGTGAAGTCTTAAACAAGTTAAATCGTCGTGCAGAATCAGATATTGTGTTTCATAATATTGTTGCGAAGTTAGAAAAATTGACAGACTTGTCATATCAAAACCAATCATTGAAATTATTAGCGCTAGCTCGTCTCGATCGGATACAGCAGTCAAAGCAGATTTTTGTGGAATTAGTTAATATGCGCTCAGGGGATCTAAAGCTTCTAAATGACTATATAGAAATATTGTATGAAAAAGGTTTTTATCATCAAGCAGAGCAGTTGCTGGCGACTTATAGTCAACGATAATTGTTTTTGTTTACTGGTATATATGTGTATTACAGCAATGATTTATTTCATCGGTGGTGTTAACACGGCATATGCAATTGAGATAACAATAAGACAAACAAACTTTGGTGGAGAAATTATATATCACGCTAAAGATATTTCTCTACGAGAAGATTGGATTAAAAATGAAGATTTATACTTATCTTTCAATCAACCAATAGATAATAACATATTACAATTAATTCCGGAAAAATTACCAAGCCTCATTAAAAATGTGGAGTATGCTTACGATAGTGTGTTATTTGTGTTACAGCCTAACGTACTATATGTTATTTCGTATCAAACTAATGGAATCACATTAAAATTATTATCTAATTCTAGTAATAATCAGCTGCTAGAGGCAAAAAACAAAGGAACAGAGGTAAAACTACAAAGTAGGTTGAGTTATCTTGAGGCTTTAACCCAATTAAAACTAGGAAAAACACAACTCGCAAGAGAAAATCTGACGCGACTCGTTAATGCGAATTCATCAAATTCTGAATACCAGCATTCACTTGCCCAACTTGAGCTGACAATGGGGGATTGGCAAGGTGCATTAAGTCGATACAATTATTTGTTAAAAAATGACCCAAGTAATCCAGATATAAAAGAAGCTAGAGTAGCAATTTTTAAGACGTTTGGTGACAATTTCTCTGCAAACAGTCGATTTCAAAAACTAGCTCAATCTACTTCTCTTTGGCAAAACACTCTCCGTGTAAAACATAACTATCATAAGCATTGGTCGTTGTTTTTTAAAATGGATAGTCGAAAAATGCAGATTGATAATGTGCAATATCCCGACGGTGAAATAAAAGAGTTTAATAGCGCAAAGGGTTTTGTTGATATTGGATTGAAAAACAATTATCCCAACTATGGCTTACAATATACTGGTTACTTTAGTGAAAACAATATTGGCGCGAAATTTGTGACTTATGCTGGTGCGCCGAATTCTCGAATTAATTTTGGCGTGTCATACTCTGAGCCATTTTTAGATTATCCAGAAGCCATTGTTGGTAATGCAACCAGTAATAAATTGCATTTAGGATATAACTATCGGTTCGCAACTGATATTTTCACGCAATATCGCCTCTCTGTTCGACAATATAATATTGACGACTTAAGTGACACTAGCAGAAGTGTACAATTAAACGTAGATGTAAAAATTCCAATGGTATTTTCTCAATATCAATTATATGCTGCGTATCATCTGGAAGTTGAATCTGTAGGTGAACACAAAAAACAGATAAAAAGGAATGGAGAGATTTACACCCCTCTTTTAATACTGGATAGGGAAGTACACCAGTTGGAAATCTTGATTAAAAGAACTATCAAAAAAAAGTGGACGTTTCATGCTTCCACCGGTTATATATTTGATCGATTAAATTCACAAGCGCCATTTTTCTCTTTTTCCTTTACCTATTCTGTATTGTCAGCATTTGAAGTTGGGGTGAATTTGTATAATAGCCTCGCGTATGAAAGAGGATCAAATCAGCGTGTCAAAGAAGTAGGTATATTTACGCATTATTATTTTTTCTAATATGTGGGTCACAGATTACTTTAAATCTAATCCTTGATAACTTTCCAAAATCAGATATTATTTCAAAAAGAATTAGAAAAGTTCATTATTACAATAATATTCAAAAATAATTAGTTATTTTAAATAACTGAAATAATATGTTTTCGGACGAAAACGTTATATCCAATAAATAGTTTTCATAATACTAAAATAACCAGTCAGTTAATGTGTGGTGGGATTCTAAATGAGATTATGGTCAAATAGCCAATTTGATTCTCCGCGTACCCCCGTATTAATACCAATAAAAGTATTTGGTTTTCGTCGTTCGGCCATTATTGAATTAGTAATAATACTCATTAGCTTGCAAATAATTGATTATGTTTTTTTCGATGGATCTGCGTTCAAAGCGCTAAATCCTAATCCATTCTGGATACCCATTGTGTTAATGGCAGTAAAATATGGAACACGTGAATCATTGTTGACTGCCATATTTGCATCTGTATTGTATTTCAGCAATGATCTACCTGAAAAAAACTTTACTCAAGATAGCTATACGTATCTCCTTACGGTTAGTTCTGATCCACTTCTTTGGTTTGTTACTGCGATTATTGTCGGTGAAATATGCGGCCGTCGAATTCTCGAAAAGCAGGCCTTGAGAGTTGAACTAGCGAATACTGATCAAAGGAACGCAGTGATAAGTGATGCATACGAAAAACTCAAATTGTCAAAAATTGATATTGATGCACGTATTGCAAGTCAACTTAATACGATTTCTGCGACCTACCGAGCGGCGCGTCATTTAACAAACGTTAACTTGAATGGTTTCCCAAATTGGGTGAGAGATCTTGTGTTAAATACACTGGCACCTGAGAAATTTTCTATGTTTGTAATTAAAGGGGATTATTTAAATTTACAGATGCGACAAGGCTGGAAGTTGAGTGACTATTATCATACAAAAATCCCTGCCAATACCGCCTTATTTAAACACATTGTTGATCATCAAAACTTTCTGTGCGTTACTCGAGAAAATGAAGACAAAATTCTTAACGGACAGGGCACCCTTGCCGGTCCATTGGTTGATGGCAGTAACGGCAGAGTGTTTGGAATGTTAAAAATTGAGAGTCAGCGTTTTATTGATTTTAATCAAGCGTCAGTAGAAAGTTTTCATATTTTATGTGATTGGATCGGAGAAGCATATACTGAACTAGTAGAAAAAGAGCAGAAGATTGAGAGGAAAATAGCAAACTCTCCCCTTGATCTGCAGCTTAGAGGCCTTAAGAGGAAGTCAGACAATCGAGTTGAAAGAAACGATAATACTCAATTTTCGGTTTCGCTAGTTTATATAGAATGCTTGCTGCTTGATGATATCAGGTTAGAAAAATATTTTGCGTTTAGTAATGCAGTATTCGAGGCAAGAGAAAAATTGCGAAACACTGATTCAATATTTAAAGTAGGTGAGAGTGGAGATCGTTTTATTTTGTTGCTGCCTGAAACAGGATTGAATGATGCGAAAATCGTTTCGAGTAAATATGAAGTGTTATTGCGTCGTCGATTGCCAAAAACCATACGACAGACGCCGTTTAAAGTGCAGGTAAAAGAAATGAGTAGTTATAATTATCTAACCGATAAACATTTCACGATTACAGCATAAAGTCATTTTTTATGAAACTAAAGCTATCTAAAAAACAAGTATGGAATAACGAAGTCATTTTTATGGCCATGACTTGTTTATGTTTGGAGACTTTTATATTTCTTGAGTTATTTATTAATAAATCGTTTTCATTATTTTTGTTGCTTGTACATATAAGCTTACTTTTTGGATTGTTTATCTGGATTTTGACTTTAATGCGCCGTAAATTGCAGTTAACATTTTCAATATTATTGTTTCTTACGACATCGGTGTTGGGTGTTTTTGGAGTTGTCGGTACATTGGGTTGCATGTTTTTGTTGAAATCATATCAAAATAATTCCCCATCATTGAATGATTGGTTAGTGAATCAATATCTCGAATTTGATAATGAACATCCTGAGCATGTATTTCAGAATATAGTGAGCGGTAATGACTCTGCCTCATCAGTTAATGTATTTTCTTCTTTTAAAGACACGTTAGAGTTTGGTAGCTTTCAAGAGAAACAATTTATTATATCCGATTTAGCTCGAAATTTTAGAACGGAATTCGCACCGATATTGAAAATAGCGTTAGCCGACAAAGACCTTAATGTTCGGGTTCAGGCCGCAACTGTGGTTGCAAAGATTGAAAAAAAATATGGTGAACAAATTCAATTACTACAAGAAAAATCTAAAAGTGGTCGCTTCAATGATTTAGCTGAGCTGGCCAATTACATTGATCAATATGCCTATCTGGGATTATTTGACAAAATCAGAGAACATGAGATGCAAAAGACAGCATTACATTATTATATGCAATGTCAACGTTTGAAGCCCAATGCAAAAATGGTAAATCATGCGATTGGGCGATTATTGGTAAAACTAAATCGACTAGATCATGCGATGGAGCACTTTCGTAAACACAGGACAGCGTTAATGCTTAATTCCGCGAGTTGGTATTGCGAATGTCTCTTCAAACTTGGCAAATATGATAAGTTAAAAAATGTCCTGCATCAACTGGAGCTAAGTTGTGAAAAAAATGCCATATTAGCAGACAAAATGGGTAAAATAATTGACTTGTGGTGTGGGGGTTTTGATAGTTCAACGCGTGAAAATAATAATCAAGATACATCGGTATTTCAAAATGCGTAGGCAAAATGAAGGTAAAGAAGCGGATATATGTTTGATTGTTGAGGGAGCTTATCCATATATTTCAGGTGGTGTATCGAGTTGGTTGCATAATCTAATACAAGCACAGGATCACCTCAGTTTTAGCATAATTTCCCTAATGCCATCCAAGCAGCAATTGAAAATAAAATATGAATTACCGAAAAATGTTTTTGAGTTAAATAATATTTATTTGTGTGATATCAAAGAAGGGAATAAGCGGTTAAACGAGATTAATTCGATTTGCAAGCAACTTGAAAAACCACTAATTGATCTACAAAAAAATGGGGGTTTGTTTGAAATATCCCAAATTATCCGCATTCTATCACCGTTCAAGGATGGGCTTGGTAAATTTCAATTATTGAACTCCGAAGCTGCGTGGAAGTTATTGTTACATATGTATCAATCGACAATACCCAGCGCGTCTTTCTTGAATTATTTTTGGAGTTGGCGATCGCTGTTAGGTAGTTTATATGCAACTATGATATCACCTATGCCACGTGCAAAAGTATATCACACGATATCTACCGGTTATGCAGGCTTATTTGCGGCGAGAGCAAAATTGGAAACCGGACGTCCGGTTATTTTAACTGAACATGGTATATACACCAACGAAAGAAGAATTGAAGTGATGATGGCAGATTGGTTTTCTGAGGGAATAGATGAACAATTAATTCAAAGTAAAAATTCAAAAACGCTCCGTAATGTTTGGATAGATGCTTTTCAGAGTTACACGAATGCTTGTTACAGTGCTTGTGATCTCATTATAACGTTGTATCAGGGTAATCAAAAGATGCAGTTACGGGATGGTGCCGATCCAAAAAAACTGAAGATTATTCCTAATGGTGTAGATTTCGATATTGTTAGAAAAGCTAATATAAGCCGATCAGACACGAAACTCACTGTAGCTTTGATTGGTCGAGTTGTTCCTATAAAAGATGTAAAGACCTACATAAGAGCGTGTAATATCGTATTAGATCAATATTCTGAGTTGCAGGTGTTAATTATTGGGCCGACAGACGAAGATCCCGTTTATTATCAAGAATGTAAAAACATTATCAATCAACTCGAATGCGAAAATAAAATTAAATTTACGGGACAGGTTAATTTGGATAATTATTTCAACGATATTGATATCTTGGTTTTAACCAGCATTAGTGAAGCACAGCCTTTAGTTATTCTTGAGGCAGGTGCGGTTGGTATTCCGTCTGTTGTAACCGATGTGGGTGCTTGCCGAGAAATGATATTAGGCCGAAATGATGAAGTGCCAAAGTTAGGTCCAGGTGGTGTAGTTACATCGTTGGCTTCCCCTATATCCACTGCAAATGGGATGCTAAAATTGTTATCTGACAATAAATTACGTAAAGGGTATGGGGAGAATATAAGAAAAAGAGTAAAACAATTTTATCAAAAAAAGGATATCAATTCGTCATATCGTAAAATTTACTCTGAAATGATGCTAAAAAAGACCAATCAACACATTATAAATCAGGAATACCAATGGCGGGCATAGGTTACGCGTTAGAAAAATTAATCTTAAGAGATGATCTGTTGGGATCATTTCAGAGTTATACGATTGGTGCCATTGTATCTGCTGGCCCTTGGTTATTTACAATCATCTCGTTGGTCGGTATCAATCTGATTGTCACAGATCTATTGAGTGTTGATCAACTGTCAACATTCAGAATAATATTAATTTATAACTATTCTTTTTCCCTTGTATTAAGCGGTCCTATTATTGTAATCACAACGCGTTATTTTGCGGATCAAATTTACAAAAATAACGTAGATCAAACGCCAGCAATTATGTTGCTAGCATTAGGTTTAAGTTACAGTGTCGGCATTGTAGTGGCTGTGCCTTTCTATATATTTTTTGCCGAATTACCAGTATCAATAGTAATGTTAGCAATTACTAATTACTTATTAATAACGAGCGTATGGGTTGTTACAATATTCGTAACCGCGATAAAAGAATATCGAAATTATATCTTAAGCTATGCTGCAGGTATGTTAATCGCATTTTTCGGTGGTATCTATTTTTTTAAACTGTTTAATTTATCGGGTTTACTATTTGGCTATAATTTGGGCCTGACAGTGATTATATTTTCAATTATCGCCAAAGTATTATTCACCTATCCGTATGAGATTCAATGGCCACAAAAATTAATTGCCTATTTTAAGCAGTACTGGGAATTAAGCCTATTTGGATTGTTTATTTCGGCGGGAATTTGGATTGATAAATGGATTATGTGGTTTTCGCCTGAGCAACAAGTTGTGGCGGATGTTATGGTTTACAATCCAGATTATGACACCGCGATGTTTCTGGCGTATCTGAGTATACTGCCATCGTTAGCTTATTTTTTGGTTTCGTCGGAAACAGGCTTCAATAGACGTTATCAAGAATACTATCAATCCATTAAATGCCATGCGACTTTTTCATTAATTCAAGTAAAACACAGATGTATTATAGATTATCTAATTGTAAACTTTCGAAATATATTTTTACTACAAGCAGCAATTAGTCTGGTAGCAATTATTATTGCACCACATATTATTTTGTTTTTTGAAGGGCATTATTTGCAATTGGGTATGTTACGGTTTGGTATATTGGGCGCGTTTTTTTATGTTTTCCTGTTGTTCATTTCGACATTACTGTTATATTTTGACTTGCGACGACTAAATTTACTTTTAGCGTTAACATTCTTAATATTGAATGGAAGCTGCACATATTGGTTTATGCAAAGTGGTTATGCTTATTATGGTTATGGCTTTTTTTTAGCGTCTTTGGTTTCATTTATTGTTGGATTAATTATTCTATCAAATGTATTGCTTAAGTTACCTTATTATACTTTTATTAAAAATAATCCGTCAGCAATCTAATAAAGTATGATAAAAATTATTGTTGTAAAGAATTGTTTCAAAAAAATAGTTAGACAGCCTTTGTGGGAGAAATTTCGATGGAACGGAAATACTTTGGCACAGATGGTATTCGAGGTAAAGCAGGTGAGTGGCCGATTCATGCAGAATTTGTTTTAAAACTGGGCTGGGCAGCGGGGCGTGTTTTTGCGAAACAAGGATCCGGCACTGTTTTAATTGGCAAAGACACCAGAATTTCTGGATATATGTTTGAATCTGTTTTACAAGCTGGACTTTCCGCTGCTGGGGTGAATTGTCGTTTATTGGGTCCAGTGCCTACACCGGCAATTGCCTATCTTACCCGAACTGTTCGTGCGAAAGCAGGTATCGTCATCAGCGCATCTCACAATCCGTTTTATGACAATGGTATCAAATTCTTTTCAGAGACCGGCAAAAAACTTTCCGATCAGATTGAATTAGATATTGAGCGCTATATCGAGCGACCGATGCTTACAGTAGATTCATCTATTTTAGGAAAATCGGTGAGATTTTATGATGCAGGTAGTCGATATATTGAATTCTGTAAAAGCACTATACCCATGGGAATGGATTTTAAGGGAATCAAGATTGTGATTGATTGTGCTCATGGCGCATCTTATTTCGTGGCGCCCTGCGTATTTGAAGAGCTTGGTGCAGAGGTTATTGTCATAAATAATAAACCAGATGGATTAAATATTAATTTGGAGTGTGGGTCGATTCACCCAAAAATGTTGCAAATGGAAGTATTAGATCAAAATGCAGATGTTGGTATTGCATTTGACGGTGATGCCGATCGAGTCATTATGGTGGACCATAAAGGAGAGTTGGTTGATGGTGATGAAATACTATTTATTATTGCATTGTCTCGACTCTCTCAAAATGTTGATTTAAAAGCAGTGGTGGGCACCATTATGACTAATGCAGGATTAGAAACTGCGCTAAAAAATTACGGTGTTTCACTTATGCGTGCATCTGTGGGTGATCGGTATGTACTAGAGAAAATGGAAAAATATAATCTACTGCTTGGAGGAGAAACCAGTGGTCATGTAATTTGTCTTGATAGAACCATAACAGGTGATGGTATTATCACTGCTTTGCAGGTGATTCGGCAATTGGTTGATACCAATCGGACACTGCACGAATCAAAAAAGGGCGTTGTAAAAAGGCCACAAATATTGATTAATCTTCCCATCACTAAAGAATTCAATATTTCTCAAGATCAAGCTATATCAAAAGAAATTTCGGGCATAAGGGCGAAATTGGCTGACAAAGGGAGAGTTGTACTGAGGTTATCTGGTACTGAGCCTGTTGTTAGAATTATGGTGGAGGCAAATGAAACTAACTTGGCGGGAGAATGTGCAGAAGAAATTAGTTCTATTATACAAAAACGATTAAAGCTAATCGATCGAGAGAATGCAGATAAAATGTTGGAATACGAAAATTAATTATCTGCGATAAATTTTAATATTTAAAATACAATCGAATGGGGCAGGGAAATTTCAATGACAACATATAGATTTACAGTGATGGTGGAAGAAGATCAGCTAGAGAAAAATGAAATCATAGATATTGACGATTACGTTCTCAATCAGTTAAGTGATGAAGGAAAGCAGGAATTTATTGAAGATTATCTGGAGAAATGGGCAGGAGAAAAGATAGTAACTCATTGGGAGGAAATCTAAGTACGGGTATATATAACAAATAGTGTTTTACGGAAATAGCCGTCTGGGGAAAATAAAATGGATCATCAACAAGATATGGAAAAAGAAGTTCTTGAACGGGCCCGTCAGGATGCAGTGAAATTTGCGCAACTTCAGTTTACTGACATCTATGGCAACATAAAATCAGTGACAATACCAGCTGTGCAACTTGAAGATGCAATTATACAAGGCGTATGGTTTGATGGCAGCTCTATTGAGGGATTTACTCGAATTTGTGAAAGTGACATGTATTTAAAACCCGATCCATCGACGTATGCATTGTTACCTTGGGGCAATGAAGACATGGAAACTGCAAGATTGGTCTGCGACATTTACACACCAGAAAACGAGCCCTTTGCAGGAGATCCTCGTTTTATTTTAAAGCGAATGTTGGATAAAGCAGAGAATTTGGGATTTAGGTATAAGGTTGGGCCTGAATTAGAGTTTTTTTTATTTCGAAAAGATGAATATGGTGGAATACAAACTAAAACTAATGACACCGCAGGCTATTTTGATTTTGCGCCACGCGATTCTGCCGATTTAATGCGTAAAAAAATAGTCTATGCGTTACAGTTTCTTGGTCTGGATGTCGAAATGAGTCATCATGAAGTCGCACCTGGTCAACATGAAATAGATTTTAAGTACGGCGAAGCGCTAACACAAGCTGACAAATGCAATACCTTTAAATATGTTGTCAAATGTACAGCACAGCGAAATAATTTATACGCTAGCTTTATGCCTAAGCCGATTTATGGGGAAAATGGTTCAGGCATGCATGTTCATCAAAGTCTATTTGATTTAAGCACTGATAAAAATATTTTTTACAGCAACGATGACACCTATCATATAAGTGATATTGCCAAACATTTTATTGCAGGTCAGCTAGCGCATGCGCGGAGTATTTGCGCCATCACTGCGCCAACGGTCAACTCATACAAACGGCTAGTACCTGGTTACGAGGCGCCGGTTTATGTATGCTGGGCTAGTCGAAATCGTTCGGCTTTAATTCGCATTCCACGTTACTCTTCTGGGCGTGAAAATTCTGTTCGTTGTGAATTGCGATCCCCAGATTCCAGTTGTAATCCATATTTGGCATTTACTGTGATGCTTGCGGCAGGTTTAGATGGTATAAACAAAAAAACGCCTTTACCAGAACCAACTGAATTCGATGTGTTTTCCTTGACAAATACGGATCGTGAAGAACGCGGCATCAAATCTTTACCTGAATCGTTGAATGAAGCATTAATAGAATTAGAAGGTGATACTGTTATTACAGATGCATTGGGATCACATATCACAGATGTTTTTTTGAGAGGGAAAAGAGAGGAGTGGATGCAGTACCAAAGACAAGTTACTCCATGGGAAACAGAAAAATATTTTGGACAGCTTTAATCAAACTATTTTAGCGTTGTAGTATTTAAATCGCGAGATATCGGAGAAATCTATGTGTGGAATTGTTGGTGCTATATCACAACGAGACGTAGTGCCTAAATTGTTGTCAGGTTTAAAACGATTAGAGTATCGTGGTTATGATTCGGCTGGAATAGCGGTAATTGATAATGATGGATCATTTCAACGTTATCGCGTTGCGGGCAAGGTAAACGATTTGCAACAACTCGTTGATAAGTCGTATCTTAATGGAAAGATAGGTATTGCCCATACACGTTGGGCGACGCATGGTCAGCCTTCGGAAGATAATGCTCATCCCCATATTAGTGGTGATTATGTTGCGTTAGTGCATAATGGGATTATAGAAAATCATATTGAGCTACGTAATGATCTTAAGCGGCTTGGATACGAATTTAAATCTGATACTGATAGTGAAGTTGTTGTTGCAAAAATTCATCAGCAATTAGCAAACTCTACTAATTTACTCGAAGCAGTACAAAAAGCGACATCTACATTGGTTGGCACTTACGCTATTAGTATAGTCAGCAGGAGTCAACCGAACTGCTTGATTGCAGCACGTCGGGGAAGTCCATTAGTTATCGGTATAGGAAAATCGGAATATTTTACTGCGTCTGATACATTTGCGTTAGCTGCTTTAACATCAGATGTTATGTATCTCGATGATGGTGATGTGGTGGAACTCAAATTAGATGGAATTCGGATATTTGACAGTGAGGGAAATCAGACTGAACACGCAATCAGTAAAACATTGTTACAGGAGAATAGCCTAGACAAACAAAATTACAAACACTATATGCTAAAGGAAATATTTGAACAAGCTAGTGCGATTGGCAATATGTTAGAAGGACGAATTAGCAATAGTGGATTAATTGATACTGCTTTTGGCTTAAATGCCGAATCAATATTTCGTAAAACTAAAGATGTACAGATAATTGCCTGTGGAACGAGTTATCACGCCGGTCTGGTGGCGCGTTATTGGTTTGAATCATTAACAGGTATTCGCTGTCATGTTGATTATGCTAGTGAATACCGCTATAGGGAGCCTTATGTTTCACCGAATACGCTAATAGTGACGATTTCTCAATCGGGTGAGACTGCCGATACGATCGCTGCTTTAGAAGAAGCTAAACGACATTCGATTGCAGGGACTCTGGTTATTTGTAATGTGCCAGAAAGTGCTTTAGTACGCGCATCAGATTTGGTTTTTATGACACGAGCTGGGCCAGAAATTGGTGTGGCTTCGACTAAAGCATTTACGACACAGCTATCCGCGTTGTTGCTACTGATAATAGCATTAGGCCGCAAGCATACGATGAAACCACAGATGGAAGCTGCAATAGTCAAGCAACTGCACACATTACCAAAAAAAATTGAGCAGGTGCTATCATTAGCACCTCAAATTCAAACATTGGCTCAACGTTTTGTTGGTAAGGAGCATGTGTTATTTCTAGGTCGTGGTTTTCACTACCCAATTGCGCTAGAAGGCGCTTTAAAATTAAAGGAAATTTCGTATATTCATGCGGAAGCTTATCCTGCTGGTGAATTGAAACATGGTCCACTTGCGCTGGTTGATCAGAACATGTTAATAGTGGCTGTTGCGCCACACAATACCTTGTTAGAAAAACTCAAGTCGAATTTTGAGGAGGTACGATCTAGAGGGGGACAGTTAATTGTATTTGCAGATGAAAACTCAAAGATGTCATCTGAAATAGATAAAAATGTTATTTTATTACCCGCAACAGAGAAAATAATATCTCCCATAGTGTTCACTGTTCCCTTGCAATTATTGGCGTATTACGTTGCTAACTTTAAAGGTACGGATATTGATCAACCACGTAATTTGGCGAAATCGGTTACAGTTGAGTAGTAACGTTGATTCTGGATTCACTCCTTTGTCGAGAGTGTAAAAACCAGCGTTAGTGATTGAACAATAATTATCAATCCAGCTGTAGGCAGAATAAATATTTAATATTTTAAATTGAATATTTTTATAAAAATCTGCTAGTCCGCATTTCTCACAGGATTCACGGATTCTCACTTGATCTTTGATCCCACAAGGAACTTTCTTCCTTCGGAAATACAGTCCGTATTCCGCTTAGTCAGTAAATCCCTTGTGGGATCAAATCTCTGCGCGATAATCTCGTGATCCTGTGAGAAATGTGGGCTAGAAAGCTCTCTTACATCCGGAAGTCATTGCATTGGTGCATCCTTGCACGTCCGTATGAATTTAGCTGATTTTTATTAAGATAATACGTAAGAATGTTTTTCCATTATATTTTTTTGATTTTCTTAGTGGATTAAATTTATTTCAATTGCAATTGACTAACAAAATTTAAGGGTCATAAAATTGATAAAATCAATCCGTATTATTACGTATTATGTATTTTTGTCTTCTCAAATTATTCGTTTATTCGGCAGTGAAGAATAGAGAGTAAACGGGCCTGAAAAGAAAATTAGATATTTTGAATCTCAAGCAGATGGTAAAATAGATATTATGTTTGATGATTATCCCATTGCCAATGTGGCACCATAAATAGATATACTATAACAATCATTAATGTGTTTTGTGTTGACTTTTAAATTAGGGATTCAAGAATGAAATTATATGTGCGCTTACTTATCTTGTTGTTGATTGTGGCGGCGGGAGTATTAACAATCTTTGCGTCTGGTGGTGGCGCTAGATTTGTTGATCCATTATTTTCGGAAGCCGGTCGGGATAAGTATGTGAAAACTGGCGACGTAGTTTGGCTAAATGGCACTGGCAGTAATTTTCATGATAATGTCAGTCAGTATTTACCATTATTATTTAGATGGGGTTTTATTTCCTGGCCTGAAGGATCGCAAATTTCGTTGGTAGGAACAAACGCTGTATTTGATTCTTTTATTCCCGATATAGCAGGAGAATATGTGTTTGAAGTTAATGCGTACTCCGGAGAAACTGGAGACTCATATGATCGAGTCACCATAACTGCTACCACTCCAGCAGAGGATTCAACACCCAATGCTCATGCCGGGCCAATACAAATTGCGCAAGTGGGCAATGTTGTATTTGTTGATGGCAGACAAAGTTATGATCCGGATGGTAACATTTTAAGTTCCACCGTTTGGACCATGAACTCACCTCCTACCAGTAACGCCGCACTTTATGATAGTAACGCTATTAGCACCTATTTTACACCAGATGTACCAGGGACTTATCGATTATCGTTAATGGTAGCCAGTCAACAAGGGGGTGTCGGTGATGAGTTAACAGATCGTGACGATACCTTTGTTATAGTGACCGGGCCTGAACTCACACCTGTGCCCATTGCTAACGCAGGTTATGGCCTGGATCAATATGTCAAAACCGGTTCAACTGTTAATTTAGATGGCAGTGCCAGTTACGATGCCCAAGGTAACACACTGGATTTTCAATGGCGTTTATTGACATATCCAGGGGGGAGTAACGTAGAACTGCTGAATGCAAATTCAGTGTTTCCCAGTTTTGTTGCCGATGTTGATGGTACCTATGTTGTACGACTGGAAGTGAGTAACAATGAACATAGTAGTTTACAATATAAAAAACGTGATGAAATGGAATACCGAGATCGTATCGTTGTTGTTGCCGATAGCGACAACTCATGGCCCATGGCGCGAGTCGGAGTCGATCAAACAATATTGTTAGGTCAAGAAGCCATAGTTGATGGTAGTGCAAGTTATGATGCCGATGATGATAGTATGACACATCTTTGGGAATTGGTTTCAGTGGCAGGTTCCCATTTAACACCTCCCACATTAACGTATTCCCTTACAGGTGACCGGGCGCGTTTTACGCCACAGCATGCTGGCACTTATGCCATACGTTTAGTCGTAAATGATGGCCGCTCGCTGAGTTTGCCAGCCATATCTTTGGTTCATGTAAGAGATGATAACAATCCACCAGTTGCCAATGCAGGAGAAGATCAAACGGTTTCTATTGGTAATGATGTTAGTCTCGATGGTAGTGCCAGTTCAGATCCTGATGGCCACCCCGTAACATATTTGTGGAGTATTGTGTCAGTTCCAGAGGGAAGTAGCGCTACACTTTCCGACCCGACTTCGGTATCTCCAAGTTATCATGCCGATGTGGATGGACAATATGTTTTTAAACTAATCGTTAACGATAATCTAACTGATAGTTTAGAAGATTCTGTGATTATTACCGTGCCACCGCCACAAGTTGGTGATAATAATCCACCCACTGCCAATGCCGGTTTGGATGATGTTGCGACACCAAATATACTTTATACTCTCAATGGCAGTAACAGTAGTGATCCGGATGGGGATACACTTTTATTTAGTTGGAGTATACTCAGCCAACCCAGTGGCAGCGATATTATTTTACAAAACTCTGATACCGCTATGCCAAGCTTTACATCAGTCGTGATTGGTAATTATGAATTTGCTTTAATTGTCAATGATGGTTTGGTTGATAGCATTGCAGACCGAGTCATAATTTTTGTTAACAATACTCGGCCAGTAGCCAACGCAGGTGTTGATGATTCTGCTACTATAAATGTGGCTTATACTCTGGATGGCAGTAATAGCAGCGATACCGATGACAATCCTTTGTTATATACTTGGCGCGTTATAAATCAACCTGTTGGAGCCAATACAATGTTGGAGGCTGCGAATACAGTTAGTCCCAGTTTTTTTCCCGAATTGTTGGGTGAGTATGAATTTGGTTTGATTGTTAACGATGGGCATGTGGATAGTCTTGAAGACACAGTGATTATTGATGCAAATAATTCCCCGCCCATTGCTAATGCTGGTCCAGACCAAAATCTAGCTTCAGGGGTGGACTTCGTCTTTTTAGATGGTAGTGGTAGTAGTGATCCTGATGGGGATAATTTAACTTATTTATGGTCATTTTTAATTTCTCCCGGCCCTAATCATCCAAACATAACAAATCCAAGTGATGAAAAACCCAATTTCATTCCTTCTGGCAATGGTACTTATCGACTGCAACTAGTCGTAAATGATGGTAAAACTGATAGTTCGCTGGACATTGTGGCAATCAAAATTGGTGGTGGGATAATTATCCTAGATTCCGCAGTTGACCGCTTCAAAATAAGGTAAGTATTGGGTTCTAAAATATTTTTCCAATTTATTGATTACACCAATTTGATGACTCACCGCTACACGGCAGATTGCACAAATTTCAAGGTG
>Ga0316207_10001036_pt1 | contig 37341 bp, 41 predicted proteins | sample 6weekpyrite_MG_FD_204943 | JGI IMG/M metagenome (GOLD analysis project Ga0316207, IMG submission 204943) | Microbial mat bacterial communities from mineral coupon in-situ incubated in ocean water Damariscotta River, Maine, United States -... | ecosystem: Environmental > Aquatic > Marine >... | reverse complement strand
GGTGGCAGACTGTGAAATTATTTCAGTTGATAATGCTGAGGCAATGATTGAGCGTTTGGATAAAATAGTACAACGTGACAACAGCCAAACGCCGGTACAAACGCTTTGTGCAGATATTCATGATATCGATATTAATAATGCTTCAGTTGCAGTGATGAATTTTACTTTGCAGTTTATCCCCTTGCCTGAGCGGGCAGCCGTTATTGAAAAAATATATAACGGTTTAAATGAAGGAGGTTGTTTTATTTTGTCTGAAAAAATATCTTTTGCGAATAAGGCTGAAAGTGGACTACAAATTGATTTGCACCACGCGTTTAAAAAATCAAACGGCTATAGTGACCTTGAAATAGCACAAAAACGCAGCGCCTTAGAAAATGTATTGCTCCCTGAGACAGAGAAAGTACATTTACAGCGTTTAAAAGAAGCGGGCTTCACCCAGGTTTATTCTATCTTTCAGTGTTTTAATTTTGCTTCGTATCTTGCGATTAAATAAAGATGATTGATTACAGCGAACTTTATAAAATTTTACAAAAAAGCAAAGCAAGAGAATGGTTAAAGACGCTTGAGGCGAGTATTGAACTCGCATTTAATTCTCATCGACATGGTGAACTGGATAAATGGTTGGCGATGTTAGATAACCTGCCCGACATTAAGCCGTCTTCCATTGATTTAGAAACAGAGGTGCGGATTGGCAGCAAAGGCGATATTGATGACAATGTGTTGGAGTTGCTTGAACAAGATTTACGTATGCTCATGCCCTGGCGCAAAGGGCCTGTTTCCGTCCTGGGTTTAGATATTAATACCGAGTGGCACTCTGACTGGAAATGGAACCGGGTACAGCCCCATATTTCATCATTAAAGGGCAGGCATGTTTTAGATGTTGGTTGTGGTAATGGTTATTACGCGTTAAGAAGTTATGGGCAGGGGGCTGATTTAGTCGTGGGGGTAGACCCGGGACAAAAGTATATTATACAGTTTTATGCTTTGAAGAAATACCTTGGAGATATTCCTGTGCATCTTTTGCCTTTAGGAATTGAGGAAATTCCAGCGGCATTAAAAGCCTTTGATACTGTATTTTCAATGGGGGTGTTATATCACCGTCGATCCCCCCTTGAACATTTATATGAACTGCGTGACTGTTTAAAGCCGGGCGGGGAACTGGTTTTAGAAACACTGGTTATAGAAGGTGATGTGAATACCGTTCTTTTACCGACGGATCGCTATCAACAAATGCGTAATGTCTGGTTCTTACCCAGCTGTGATGCATTGGTTTTGTGGTTGCAACGTTGTGGTTTTAAGAATGTACGGGTTGTTGATGTCTCAAAAACAACTACCGACGAACAGCGTACTACCGATTGGATGGAGTTTGATTCACTAGAAAAATTTTTAGACCCCTCCGATCCATCAAAAACCATTGAAGGCTACCCGGGGCCGATGCGCGCTGTTGTATTAGCAAATTCTCCTGCTTAGAAAGGTGTCTTAGAATGTTTGAAATGATTACTAAAGAACAGGCTCTGCCAGGCAGAGCAAACTCAATTGCCTTACCTGAAAAACATTTTGTAAATCAAAATCGTTTAGCGAAACCTTACCCCGCGAATATGCAACAAGCGATGTTTGGCCTCGGTTGTTTTTGGGGCGCGGAAAAGAAGTTTTGGGAAACCAAGGGTGTATATATTTCATTGGCAGGTTATGCTGCTGGTTTTACTCCCAATCCTACCTATCAGGAAGTCTGCACAGGAATGACCGGGCACAATGAGGTTGTTTACGTTATATATGATCCCGCTGAGGTGAGTTATGCACAGTTATTAAAAGTATTCTGGGAATCACACAACCCAACCCAGGGTATGCGGCAGGGAAATGATCAAGGAACACAATATCGTTCAGGTATTTACGCCTATGATGAGCAGCAAAAAAAATTAGCGATTAAGACAAAAGAACAATTTCAAAAGAAATTAACCGATGCCGGTTTTCCTGCAATTACAACCGAGGTACAGGATGCCTCGACGTTTTATCCGGCTGAAGAATACCACCAGCAATATTTAGCAAAAAATCCCTCTGGCTACTGTGGCCTGGGTGGAACAGGTGTTTTCTTCGATGTGCCTTAGTACTTACCCAGGTTAATATCGCTTATCTTTAATTTGTAAATACTTAACAATTGTTAACAAATATAAATATTAAAAAAAACAACCAGTTATATTTTTTACCTGATTTATGTGAACCAGGTTTATAGAAAATTTTTAATTAACAACTAATCTCAAAGTCCCCTCCCACCCAAAATATTTTTATTTTTTTGTTAACAATAGTTTGCAGAATCATTGGTCGTAACTTTATATAATATTATATTGTTACTATTTATATCGCATTCGTTTTAATAAGCGTTTATATGCCATGTACATTAGTTAACAGCATATGTTTTGTTAGTGTTATGGATGTGCATTATTAAAATAATATTTAAGTATGGATATTAAAAAATGTTGAGTTTAAAGGAAAGAGTCAAGGCATTACACACTTTACCACCAATGCCAAATACAGCATCGAATATATTAAATTTAAGGTCGATTAAGGATGTTCGGGTTGAACAAATTACCGCAGTTATTGAAAAAGATCCTGTCCTGGTGGCACAAATAATTAGTTATGCAAACTCTGCTTTTTTTGGACAGACCGGTACGGTCAGATCTTTAAAGGATGCGATTTTTAGGGTGCTTGGTGTAGATACCGTAACAAATATGGCGCTGGCTTTGTCTGTTGGATCAACGTTTCATATCCCGTCTGATGGACCAATTGGCGCTAAATCAATTTGGCGTTCTTCAATTTACACTGCCGCATTAATGCAGCGTTTAAGTATGTTAATGCCATGGGGTGAACGCCCAAATCCAGGTACGGCTTATCTTGTGGGTTTACTGCATAATATCGGCTTGTTTGTTATAGGGCATTTATTTACCGATGAGTATGAATACTTTAACGATTATTTAACTAAAAATAGCGAAGAAGATATTTTAGTTTCAGAGAAAAAAATACTGGGCATTACTCATGTGAGAATTGGTAAAATGGTTATGTTAATGTGGAACATGCCCGATGAACTTATTGCTGCCACCGTGAGCCCCGATGAAAGTAAAATGTATCTGGAGCATAAAAAATACTCTGATTTACTGATTATAGTGAAAAGTTTGCTGGCTCCTCATGGACTTGCTTTTGCTAATAGTAACAGTGAGTTGCCCCTTGAGTTACTTGAAAAACTGGATCTGGAAGAAGAAGAAGTGATTCTTGCCGCTGATGATGTTCTTTCTGAAGGGGATGTTATTAAACAGTTAGCAAAACAAATGTGTGCCTGATGCTTTAAAAACACTCACATCTTGTCTATAGTTATCGTATGTCTAATAACGCAAAAAATGATTTAGTGTTACATGATAAAAAGGCGTTGCAGAATAATATTCAGCTGCGCTCCTCTGAGCCTTTGTGGAAGCGTGTCCCCACACGAGATGCCGACGGGCATGTTTACCATGACTTTATGATGCTCATACCCGGTTTGAAAAGTTTCGAGCCCACACGCTTAAAAATAATTGTTAACAAGATAGAGTCTATTTTAAAGAAATTTGGCACGGATATTGTCCTTGCCGATCTGAATCTTAAGCTTAATATCTTATGGGTAACAATACAGCCACGAACAGGTCTTTCAATGGAAATTGCGGCTTTAATTCATCACGTTATCCCGGAGGCCAAGCTGGTCGCACAGCACCGTTCGTAACTGATACGAGGTTACTCGCGTAAAAACTGTAAAATATTGTCTTTTTCTTTTATTGTGTCTTCATAGCCCAGTTTAATCAGCGCATTACAGTAACCTTTCTCAAATAATAAATAACTCATCAAACTACTATCTGTTTTTGAATAGGCTCCGGTTGCTTGCAGTAATGTTTTTACTGACCAGGGAAGCTCATGCGAGTGCGCTTCTGCCATTTTACCGATGTCGTCACTTGGCGAAATGGCTAATACTTCAACCTGGCGTAGAGTAACACCATGTTGTTCCAGTGTTTTGTCACCAATAAGGCTTATTGTTTTATTGATGCGTTGTAATCGCTCTATGTCGGCATCAAGGCTATCAAGAAAAATACTATTAAGCGTATGGCCAGCAATTTCTCCCAAACTTGGTGGGGAGGGGCTTGAGACGCGCTCCAGTTTGGGCTCTGTTTGGTGGTTTCCAATAACGAGAATGCGATCTGCACCAAGGTGTAAAGCAGGACTAATAGGTGCCGTTTGTCGGATAGAGCCATCACCAAAATATTCACGGTTAACTTTAACGGGAGAAAATAAAAATGGAATTGCTGAGGATGCCATTAAATGATCAACCGTGATACGAGTCGAAAAACCAATGCGTTGAGCGCGTTTCCAGTTTTTTAATGATGGCTGAGCATGAAAAAAACTGACAGACTGGCGGCTGGAATAGCCAGTAGCATTAATACTTATTGCGTGAAGTGAATCATTATTAATTTGTCGTTGAAAAATACTACTATCAATATATTTTTCTAACAATTTTCTTAGCGGCGTTCTATCAAGTAAAAAAATGGGGGTGTTTTTTCCTATGCCACCTAACACCATCGCAAGTAGTAAATGTAGGCCTGTTTTTAAGATGCCATAAGCATCGGTTCTGAATACCTGATCAGAAGTAAAATTCGACCAGACAAAATGCATTCTGCGAACAGAATTTTTAAAATGGTCTGCTTTTGCGGCCAGTGAGGCGGCATTGATTGCACCGGCTGAAGTGCCGCAGATAATACTGAAGGGGCTAGGTGAACCTGACGGAACCATTTCTGCGATCGCCTTCAATACGCCTATTTGGTAAGCGGCGCGTGCGCCACCTCCGGTCATAACAATTGCAATTTTTGGTTTTTTATTCTTTTTCTTCAAAGAGTGAACTCATATTTAGTATTGTTTATAAATTGTGAAATTAAATGTTACTCAGTTATTATGCTAAGTATAGTGTAATGCTATGATAAGTTAAGTCTATGTTAGATATTAATATAAAAAGGATAAATTAACATTGAGTAACAATAATAAAAAGCCCTCTTACCCCGGGAACTCTATTATGGTGCGTCCTGATGGTCCGCTTATTTGTAAAAGTGACAACGCCATTACCTTACAAAGCGCGGCTGAGGAAATTATTTTAAAAGATAATGAATTTGCCTTGTGTCGGTGTGGTTTGTCGAAACAAAAACCGTTTTGTGATGGTAGTCATAAAAAAGAAGCGATAAGATTAGAGCAAAATTTTGTTGATAAACGTAGTGAAGATATAAAAGAGCTTACTGGCGATTTAATTATTACCGTTAAGGATAATGCCATGTACAGTATTGTGGGGCCTGTGACTATTTTCAGCCGGGATGGTGAATCTAAAACGACGAGGACGAAAGCGGCTTTGTGCCGTTGTGGACACTCTGAGAATAAGCCTTTTTGTGATATGAAACATAAGACTTGTGGTTTTAGCACTTAACTATTATAAAAATGTTTGATTTTAGGAATAGATTCATTCAGATGTTGGAATTGATGATCTCCACCATCGAATAAAATGATTTCTGCACATTGCTTATATTTTTCAACGGAAAAAGAGTATTCAATAACTTCATCTGCTTTATCGATTAGCAATAAGGTTTCTTTGTGATTGATGCAGGGTTGCCTGATATTATAGTTTTGCAGTTGATCAAGGTGTTTTTGTTGTAAAATGTATTTTTCACCGCTATAAAAATTCTCATTTTCACCGAGGTGATTTTTTAAGGTTGCAATAGGGCCTAACGCCGGATTTATGAGGACGACTTTGAACCCGGAAAATTGTCGAGCTAAGTATTGTGCGTAAAAGCCACCCAGCGAACTGCCTATAATCATTCGGGGTTCATCGTTTGGATGCTGCGATACGCTGTTTTTAATATATTTACTTAATGAAGCAATCGCTAAATCCGGTTCATAGTGGTAAGTCGGTGTGTGAAAATTAATATCATCTTGCAGTGCTGATTTTAATGCTTTTCCTTTAGCGGAATCACCTGTGCTATTAAAGCCATGTAAATAGATAATCATAAAATCACTTTCTTTTAATGAACGGATTTTTATAGTATAAAACATTATGACGCCGCTACAACGCTATCAAGCTGACATAGAGAAAAATAAAATACAAAAAGACGATATGCAATGGACAGCGGTGCAGAAAATACAACGTCTGTATGATGAACTAAACAAACCGGAAGATAAACCGGGTTTTTTTTCTTCTTTATTTAAGTCTAATAAAAAAGCTATCCGGGGTTTGTATTTATGGGGTGGTACAGGGCGTGGCAAAACATACCTGGTAGATAGTTTTTATGAATGCTTAGTTGATAATAAAAAACACCGGGTTCATTTTCATCGCTTTATGCTTGAAATTCATAAGCAGCTCGAAAATTTACCAAAAACACCCGATCCACTAGAAATAATTGCAAGACAACTTGCGCAAAAAGTGAGGGTGCTCTGTTTGGATGAATTTCATGTGCACGATATTGCCGATGCCATGTTGTTAGCGGGTCTGTTAAAAGAAATGTTTTCTAAAGGTATTACTCTTGTAACCACCTCAAATATTGCGGTTCATGATTTATATAAAAATGGATTGCAGCGCGAACGTTTTATGTATGCAATTACACTATTAGAAGAGAATACTGACGAGTTTGATTTGGGAGAGGGTACTGATTATCGCTTTAGCATCTTAGGAGCAAGCGAATATTATTATTTGCTGGATGATTCCCGTTCGAGTGAAGATGGCATAAATTATTTGTCAGATAAATTTCAATCATTAGCGCCTTGCCAGCCTAAAACGCATCGTAGTATTGAAATTAACAGTCGTAAAATTAACTATATTTCTTATGCTGATGATGTTATTTGGTTCGACTTTAATGAGTTGTGTTGTAGTAATCGTTCTGCTTCTGATTATATCGAGCTGGCAGAGCGGTTTCATACCTTGCTATTAAGTGATATTACGGTGATGCATGATGAACAGGATGCCGCAGCAAAGCGTTTTGTACATTTAATAGATGCGCTTTATGATCATAATGTAAAATTATTAGTTACTGCTAATGCCAGTGCGCAAGATTTATACACCGGCCAGCGAATGCACTTCGCTTTTGATCGAACAATCAGCCGCCTTGTTGAGATGGGCACGGAAAAATATTTAAGGCTAAGCCATAACCCGCTGGGAACAGTAAGAACGGTATCCGGTAATTAGTTGCGCAGTTATATGGAACAATACAGGTTTAATAGTATCGGGATCATTCGCTCTTGTTTCAAAGAAAAATTTGGTATTCCGAGGCAGCCTGCGCTTGTTGCCAGTCCTGCAACAATCGAAATAGAAAGCTGTTACTCAGAAGATGAAGCATTTCGTGAACTGGAAGACTTTTCTCATATCTGGGTTGTGTTTGTCTTCCATGATGTGATCAAAAAATCTACTCCAAACTCAGACTGGCATCCGACGATCAGGCCACCCCGATTAGGTGGCAATAAGCGTATTGGTGTTTTTGCCAGCCGATCGATGTTCCGCCCTAATCCGATAGGTTTGTCTGTGGTAGAACTCAATAGTATTGAGCGGAAAAATAAAAAAATCATACTGAACATTACGGGTGGCGACTTTCTTGATACCACTCCTGTTCTTGATATTAAGCCTTATATTCCCTATACCGACTCGATTGGAGGGGCAAAATCGGGCTACGCAAATGCTGCACCTGAAAGAAAAATGGACGTTGAAATTTCTTACGAGGCGCATCAGGATATAGAAAATCATTGTCATCAATACCCTCAGCTAGAAAAATTAATTATTGAAATAGTAGCTTTAGATCCCCGGCCGGCTTATCAAAAAGAAAAAAACATAAAGAGTGATTTTTCTATGAAGCTCTATACATTTGATTTGAAATGGAAGGTTGAGGGTAATATCGCCATTGTTACCTCTCTGAAGGATTTAGGGTAAGTTTGCATGCTATTTTCCTTAAAAAGTGCATTTATACACAGTGACCTGAGTTTTTATGGCATGAAGTTATTGCCAGTATGTTGAGATTGTGCTGAGACCACGTATGAAATCAAACAGTCAGGATATTGAGACGGAATTTAGATTATTCGATTCTGATTAGCGATTTACACTGCTAGCCCTTATAATCAGCTTCTCGCAACAAAGATTTGTGCTCAATAAGGAATAAGGTCGTTTTGTATCAATTAGCGAAGCAACGTCTTAAAACGTTAGCTGACATCAAAGATAAGTCAATTCTAAGGCAAAGTCTGATCGGCCTTGAAAAAGAAACTTTACGCGTTAGCCATGAAGGTGGTTTAGCACAAACAGATCACCCTCCTGGTCTGGGTTCTGCTTTAACACATCCCTATATTACTACCGATTATTCTGAAGCATTACTTGAGATGGTCACGCCGCCTGCCAGCGATATTAAAACGGTTCTTAACTTTTTACATGATACCCAACAGTTTATATACAGCCAACTGGATGAAGAACTGCTTTGGGCAACAAGCATGCCTTGTGTTGTTGCCGGCGAAACAAGTATTCCTTTAGCAAGGTATGGTTCTTCAAACCCGGGACAAATGAAAACGGTTTATCGACGAGGTTTGGGACTTCGTTATGGACGTGTTATGCAAGTGATTGCCGGGGTACATTTTAATTTTTCTTTTTCTAAAAATTTTTGGCCACTTTTTTTTGACACCAATAAAACAAATGTTAGTCAGGATTCAATCTCCGAAGCTTATTTCGCACTGTTACGTAACTTGCAACGTTTTGGCTGGTTGATTCCATATTTGTTTGGCGCCTCACCTGCTGTGTGTAAATCATTTTTATATGGCAAAGAAACGACATTACACGAGTTTAATAAGACAACATACTATGAACCTTTTGCAACTTCACTTCGCATGGGGGATATTGGTTATCAGAATAATAAAGAAAGTGAAGTTGGTGTTGTTGCAGACTATAACTCACTAACAAATTATATTGATAGCTTACAGCACGCCATTGAAACACCTTGCCCTGAATATACAAAATTAGGTTTAGAGGTTGACGGTAAGTACCAGCAACTTAATGCAAATATTTTGCAGATTGAAAATGAGTATTACAGCACGGTAAGACCAAAACAAATTTCCAATAAGTATGAAATGCCAATTGAAGCACTCAGAAAACGAGGTGTGCAATATGTTGAGTTGCGCTCACTTGATGTTAATGCTTCTCATCCTTTAGGTATTAATGAAGAGCAGCTTTATTTTCTTGAAACATTTATGTTGTTTTGTCTCTCACATGAAAGTCCTGCGATCGATACTAATGAGAAAAAAGAAATTAACAATAATGAGATGTTAACAGCACATGAAGGGCGTGATCCAACGCTGCGCTTAAGTCGAAATGGAGAAGCTATTTCTATTAAGGAGTGGGGTGGGGAGCTCCTCGAGGAAATGCAAGGTTTTGCAGAATTGCTCGATGATGCTTACGGTATGGATAAATACTCAGCCAGTTTAAAATTACAACAGCAAGCAATTGATGATCCTGAGTGTACGCCTTCGGCAAAAATGTTAGGTGAAATGAGCGACCATGGAGAAGGTTTTTATCAATATGCGATGCGTATGTCGCAACAACATCATTCCAGCTTTACAGAAAATGCATTAACTGAAGAAAAAATTCGCTTTTATCAAAACTTGAGTGAGACCTCTTTGGCACAACAAAAAGAGATGGAAGAAAATGACAGCTTGTCTTTTGCAGAGTTTCTCCAGGCTTATTTTACTAAATCACTCTAGGGCCTTTTGAGCTTCCAGATGTTAGGCTGATATTGAGATGATTTTGGTGCTGACAAGGCATGTTTTGCAGGTCCTAATAGTGAACTCCTTTAAAATTAGAGTGTCCGAGCATTATCCGACAATAGATATTCGTAATCAGGGAATAATATGAAAAACGTACCCATCTTAAACTTTGCTAATCGAGGCTTTTTTGTCTTAGTACTATTAATATTGGCTTTCTCTCAGGATGTGCGGGCTGAATTTAAGGGGTTTCAGGATTTTGAGGGTAATCCCCAGCTTTTAAAAAATTATACCGCTAAGGGTAAATGGTTGGTTGTTATGATTTGGGCGTCAGACTGCCATATTTGTAATAAAGAAGCGCATCAATACGTTGATTTTCATTTAGTGCATTCCGATGATGATGCCACCGTTTTAGGCATATCCATTGATGGCGAAAGTCGCAAACCGGAGGCCGAGAAATTTATTGAAAAACACTCGGTTGATTTCCCTAATCTTATTGCTGAGTATGAATATGTAGCAGCAATGTATCAGGAGCTCACGGGACAGGCTTTTGCGGGGACCCCCTCGTTCCTTGTTTTTGCACCTGATGGGGAATTAAAAGCTGCGACAGCGGGAGCTGTGCCGACCACTTTAATAGAAGGCTTCATTAAAAAAAATTCGCTGCAAAAAGCCAGTAAATAGTCGCTAAAAAGTACTTTTTAATTACCCCTGAGCGCTGGCACAAGGTAAAATCCGGTTATTGAGATAATAGATAGTCGGAGAATAGCATGTCAGATAGTATGGTTGTTTTGGTAAATGGTGAGGCCTTGATTGAGTATGACCGAACAAAGCTGTTACCCGAACAGCAAAAAGAATACCTTGATCGTATGGATCAGAAAATGGATCAAGGAATAACATTAGGAACGGATATTATTGCCGAGCCCGATCAACAACAACGCGCACAATTCGTTGCCTTTACTTTGTTAAACGCAATTGAACAGGATAATGAAGCCGTTATTGCTGCTATGAGTTCCTATCTTGCTGTGCGCTATCCGGATATGAAACAAGTTAAAGCAGATAGAGATGAGCAGTCACGTAAAATCATGTTTGATTTAGTTTTTGATCAAGAGCATAAAAACCAGGTTAAAGTTTCATTTAACGCGTAGCTGTTATATAAAATTAAGAATAAGACAAATAATTATAATTTTAGGGGATTCAGATGAAGTCAATACTAGTCGACTTGCGTCCAATGCGTGTTGTTTTATTATTAGTTGTATTAATTTCTATAATTTTTAAACCTGTACCGGGAACAGAAATTGTTTATGAAGGTTGGCCCGTCTTTTCGACTTTATTACTTCCTGTTTTTTCACCTATCTTATTAATGTTGTTATGGTTAGATAGTTTGATTGCTAAATTATGGTCTACGCAAACGCAGGGGAAAGAGCAGGCGCGTTATAAAATGATTTTGCGTATAAATTTAGTTTTAAGCCTTATTTTTATTGTTGTTTGGTGGCCGTACTTTAAAGCATTAGCTGAATAATATTATTCAATATTTTGCTCGATAAAATCTTCAATATAAGAGGCTGATTGTGCTCCACTGAAACGCGCTTTTTCTTCACCATTTTGTATTAATAAAATGGTTGGAAACCCCCGTACCTGATATTGCCCCGCTATTTTCATATTTTTTCCTTCATCAACTTCCAGTTTTGCTAACGCAATTTTAGTATCATAATTTTCAACGACCTGTTTTAAAATCGGCGCAATTACAACGCAAGGTGGGCACCAGTCAGCCCATAGATCGACAAGGATGGGGTATTGTTGGGATGTTGTTATAACGTCTTCTTCAAATGCTTCAACTGAGGTATCAAAAATGGGGTTCATGCTTTGCTCTTTTTTATTGCTGAATGGGAGAGAACAGTGCGAAATTCAATGTTTTCTCGCTTAGTTTAATATAACGCTATTATTTAAGTGCGCTATGGTACTATTTTGCTCTGTTTTATTAAACTTTATACCGTCGTTCATACCGGAAATATGATGAAAACACACTACATCCTTTTTTTAATTTTGTCGTTAATGACTTTTCAGGCCCATGCCAAGGTCGGTTACAAGGCAGGTAACACTGCGCCAGAATTTAAATTAAAGTCTTTAGATGGAAAGTCATATTCTCTTACGCAGTTAAGAAAAAATAGCCCGGTTATGCTGGTTTTTTGGGCAGTTGAATGTGTTTATTGTTATGCGCATATTAAAGAGTTCAACCGGGCTCATGATAAATATCAGGGCAAGTTAACTATTGCGGCAATTAATGTTGCCGGTGAATATCCTTCAGAAGTGGCTGAGTATGTAAAAGATAACGGTTTAAAGTATTTGGTGTTAAGTGAGCGCTTAAAGAACTTAGATGTGGCGGAGAAGTACCGGGTTTTAGGTACACCGACGGTGGTTCTTGTCTCAGCAGAAGGCAAGGTACTTTTTTATGGCCATAAAGTACCTGCTTTAGACAAGTGGATTAAATAGTTGGCGCTATTCTTCAGATATTTTATCTGTTCTGGGCGTGATATAACCTAACACCGCTTTTGAAAGTTCAACCGGATCGAATTTTGGCAGGTAGTGATCTGCGCCTACTTGCTTACCGATTGCCATATTTGTGTCGGCTGATAATGACGAATGCATTAAGACGGGAATGCCATTGAAACGTTCATCCGCTTTAATTTTTTTGGTTAAGACATAACCATCCATGCCCGGCATTTCTACATCCGTCAGAATAAGTTTTAAATAATCTTTTGTCGGGATTCCCATTGACTCTGCACGTACCGCAATTTCCTGAAGTTTTTCCCATGCGTCATTGCCATTTTTTGCACTGACATAATTAATGCCCATTTTTACCAGCGTTTTTTCGATTTGCTTTCGGGCAACAACGGAGTCATCGGCAAAGAGCATAAAGGATTCAAAATCAGTTTCTTCTATGGTTTCAAAAGCACTATCATCATCAGTGGTACCAGAGGTTTCACTGAGGATTTTTTCTACATCAAGAATCATGACAATACGCTTATCTGAAAGCTCCGTGACGGCAGTGACAAGTCCGCCCAGTTGATTGGTCATCATTGGTGGCGGAACCTGAATATCATTCCATTCCATACGGATAATTTGCTCAACTGAGCGTACTAGCATGCCGGTGGTGTGCTTATTAAACTCAGTAATGACCAATTTATCGGCAGGCTCATTCACATTCATGCCCGCAAATTTTGCAAGATCGATAACCGGTAGCATGGTGCCACGCAGGCTAACCATACCAATCACCCCTGCTGGCATATCGGGAGCGCTTGTTATTTCAGGTACCTGGATGACTTCACGTATCTTAAAAACATTGAGTCCAAAGACTTCCTCTCGTCCCGTGTTCGTATCCAGGCCAAGACTGAATAATAAAATTTCTAAACGGTTTGCGCCGGCAAGCTGGGTACGCTCGTCAACAGTTTGCATCATATCACTCATAATATTTTCTGCTTCAGGTTAAGTTAGTAACAAGATATGTGTAATTTATCGACATCTGAAGTAAAAACTTTAGTAAAATGACCGAATATATTTTGTTATACATGGCTAATGCTGGGGCTTATTGCCTTATAGTCAGTGTGTAAATATTTTAGAAAATGACAAGTCAGTAGGAGATAGTATGTCAAACGAATTTGAGAAAATTGACCACATGGTGGGTGAAGGAAAAGAAGCAACTGCAGGCAGCCCAATTGTTGTGCATTATACAGGCTGGTTATTTGATGCAGATAAAGAGGATAACAAGGGGGCTAAATTCGATAGCTCACTGGATCGCAATGATCCCTTTTCGTTCAATTTGGGTGCCGGTCAGGTCATTAAGGGCTGGGATCAGGGCTTTGCGGGTATGAAAGAGGGTGGAAAGCGTACGCTTATTATTCCGGCTGATATGGGTTATGGTGCAGCGGGAGCAGGCGGTGTTATTCCACCAAATGCAACATTAGTTTTTGATATTGAGTTACTGGAAGTGCAGGGTTAATTAAATACCTTAGACGAAAAAAGGGCTGATAAATCAGCCCTTTTTTGTGTGTGAGATAAATGAATTATGCTGCGTGTTTACGACGAGTGGCGTAGTTCACTTTAATATCCCGGCCAAAAAACTCTGAACCATCCAGATCAGCAATCGCGGCTTTCGCTCCTTTTTTGTCCATTTCAACAAAAGCAAAGCCTTTTGGACGGCGTGTTGCGCGATCAGTCATAACGCGCACACCTTGTACTTCACCGTACTCCTCAAAAAGTTCACGTAAATCATTTGCGCCTGCTTTAAAGGCAAGGTTACCAACAAATACAGACGCATGCTTGGCGCCAAGAGAGCTTAGGTCAATAGAGATGCCAGCAAGTACGCTGCCAATAAAAGCACCAGATAGTATTGAATAAGCAAATAAACGTTGTGCTGAAACGGAACTCATGTCGATGTAAGGTGCAACGAAGTAAGCGACTAGGGAAAGCAAGATAGCAATAACAAGGGCATTAATAAGATATTTAAATTTCGGAAAGTCTATTTTCATTTTATTTTCACTAAAGTTTAATGGTTAAAAAAGGTACATCAGGAGCAATCTCCTTGCATGTACGGGCGTGAAAGATTATACCAGACTAAAAAAGGGGCTGCGAGTTATGTAACTTGAAATAATCACGTGGCTTGCTTTAATATTTATGGCGTATCATTAACCCATGAGAATGCTAGATAATGGAATATGAATTTACGCTTCATTTTAGTACAGAAGAATACCTTCAATATTATGAAGGTGTTGCTAAAGCCATACAGGTTCAAACTAAGTGTGGAAAAATAATTCAGTTCCCTGCAGATAAAATGCGTGAGTTTGTTTTAAGTGACGGAATACATGGAACATTTGTTATAAAGCTGGATAATAAAAATAAATTTTCATCAATTAAACGCTTAAACTAATGGTGAATAAATTTAATTCGTCTACTATTTTTATACTAAGTTATAAAAATGGAGTTTTCTTGTGTTAACACCAACATTTATTGCACACCGTGGATATGCTGCCTCTTTTCCTGAAAATACACTTATTGCATTAAAAGCCGCAAGACAGGCCGGTGCAGAATTTATTGAAGTGGATGTTCAGCTGAGTAAAGACCTTGTTCCTGTTTTATTCCATGATCGTGATTTACAACGCCTTTGTCAGCAACAAGGTGTTATTCATGACTATACTTTTGATGAGCTTAAAACGTTTAATGTTGCAGATGTTGAAAAATTTTCTGATATTTACAGTGCTAATAAAATAACATCACTACAAGAGTTTATAGATTATTTGAAAGTCGATTCTGAATTAAAAGTATTCATTGAATTAAAACGTCTGATGATTGAACACTTTGGTGAAAAAAAAGTATTAGAAATATTGTTGCCGATGTTTGCAGAAATGGAACAGCAAATTTGTTTTATTTCATATAATCAATCTGTTTTAAAAACAATTCATGATAGCAGTCAGTTTGCAACCGGCATCGTGGTTGATAAATGGAGTGAATATAACTCAAATTCTGGTTGGGAGTCAGAATGGTTGTTTTGTTCTGTCGAGGGCTTACCTGAAAACAATGAGGCGTTAGCGATAAAACCCAAACTAGCAATTTTTGAAGTGGGTAATATTGGGGTGGCTAAACATTTATTAGCAAAAGGTATCTCTCACCTGGAAACTTTTCGTATAAAAGAAATGATGCAAGCCTTCTCTAACAGCGGAGCCGGGACTAAAACGTGAAGGAAGTTGATGTTCTTGTTGTTGGCGCGGGCATTCATGGCGCTGGTGTCGCGCAAGCGGCCGCTGCAGCAGGATACACTGTTTTAGTATTGGAAAAAAATGCCGTCGGCAGTGGTACTTCAAGTAAGTCCAGCAAACTGATTCATGGCGGTTTGCGTTACCTTGAAAGTTTTCAATTCTCATTAGTTAGAAAATCACTTAAAGAACGTAGCATCCTGGCCCGTATTGCGCCGGAACTGGTGAAATTACAAGCGTTTTATATTCCTGTTTACAAAAACACTAAACGACGGCCATGGCAAATCAGATTAGGTCTTACTATCTATGCTTTTCTTGGAGGCTTACATAAAAAAAACTTTTTCAAGTTAATGAACAAAAATGAACTTGCTAACACTGATGGCTTGAATGAAAAAAACTTACAGAAAGTGTATCGTTACTATGATGGGCAAACGAATGACAAAAAATTAACTGAAGCAGTAATCGCGAGTGCTCAACAGTTAGGTGCAAAATTATCCTCTCCTGTGGCAATAAAAACAATCAGGAGAAATGAGCAGGGATCTATCATTGAATATTGTGATGGCACTGAAGAAAAAACGATACAAGCAAAAGTAGTTGTGAATGCAACAGGTCCGTGGGTCAAAGAATTTAACGAATTAGTAACGCCGCCGGTTCATTCTTTAGACGTTGATTTGGTTCAGGGGACGCATATTATTATTGACGCATCACCTCCCTCCGGAATTTATTATCTTGAAGCGTCCGATCAACGTGCTGTTTTTGTTATGCCATATGAGGTTGATGGCCAGCTACGAACAATGGTGGGAACTACCGAAAAATTGTTTAAAGGTAAAGCGGATGAGGTAAAAGAAAGCAAAGAAGAAGTTCAGTATTTGCTGGAGGTTTATAAATCGTATTTTGTTAAAACTAAGGAGATTAAAATATTGCAACAGTTTGTGGGTCTCAGAGTTTTACCCAAAAATGATAGTCGCATGTTCTCTCGTCCACGCGATACGGTTTTGCACTGGGCTGCGCCCAATTTATTAACTTTATATGGTGGAAAGTTAACGGCTTATCGTTCAACTGCATCCTTAGCTATTAAAAAAATACAACAAGTATTGGGCAGGCGCCAACGTATTGCCTATACCGAACAGTTAATGTTATCAAATAAAAAAATCACTACGGATAGGTAGTGGTTTTTTTAGTTAAAATACTTCTCTTGTTGTCAGACTTTAAACTTGCCAACGAGGTCAGTTAACTGGTTGGCGAGGTTATTTAGCTCTACGCTAGCCGCTGTCATATGCTGCGAGCCCTGGGTTGTTTCTTCCGCAATGCCGTTAATTTCAATAATGTTTTTATTAATTTCTTCAGCAACCGTGCTTTGTTCTTTTGCTGCATGTGCTATTTGTATATTCATTTCACTAATTGTTGCTACAGAAGAAGTAATATCATCTAAAGAAGTACCTGCTTTTGCTGCTTGCTCCACAGAGCCTTGCGCCCGTTCATAACTGCTTTCCATAACTTCAACTGCAGAGTTGGCTCCTTTTTGTAAACGACCGATCATGTTGTTGATTTCTTCTGTTGATTCCTGTGTTCGACTCGCCAATGTTCTTACTTCATCGGCGACAACAGCAAAGCCCCGTCCTTGCTCGCCTGCACGAGCCGCTTCAATTGCGGCGTTTAATGCCAACAGATTCGTTTGCTCTGCAATACCACGAATAACATCAAGAATTGTGCTAATGCTTTCAGTATCATTTTTAAGTTCGCTCATGACTGTTGTTGCATTTTCAAGATCAGAGGCCAGGTTATTTATTGAATCTACAGTTTCAATAACTATAGCGTTACCTGTTTGAGACTCATTATCTGCATTTGTAGCAGCGTCTGCCGCATTAGTGGCATGGTTTGACACTTCATGAACGGTAGAGGTCATTTCATTCATTGCTGTCGCAACCAGCTCCAGCCCTGACTGTTGCCGGGTAACACTTTTATTTGTCATCTCAGTATTTTCTGACATTAATTTTGATGAAGCTGATAAAGATTTTGTAATGGAGATAATCTGATGAATCATGTCATGTAACTGTTTTCTGGTTGTGCTCATGGCTTTTTGTAACTGGCCAATCTCATCTTTTTGCGTGGTTTCGATATCAAAACTTAAGTCACCATCTGCTATGCGCTGTAAGTCATTAACAGCAACACGAAGAGGGTTAAGCGATTTTTTCATAAAGAGAAATAAACCGAATCCGGCAACAATTAGCATGATAATAACAATACTGTATGAAATTTGTTGAAACGTGGTTTGTGCATTATAGCTGTCGGTATAATCTGTTAGTACAACCAAATGTGCTAATGGTTTAGCGTCATATGAAAGAGCAGGTATAACGGCTGAGGAGTATGCCTTGTCGTCCGATTTAACAATACTGACTTCAGCCTGATTGTATTCAGGTAAATTAATTTCTAATGCATTATAAAGCTCTTTATTTTTGCCATACTCAATAGAGTTAGTGTGTGAGATTACAAAGAATTCAGAATTATCACTCTTTTTAAAGTCTTCAACCGCAGCATCAAGATTTTTTTCAAAAATGCCTATACCAATTGTTTTCCCCCGCATAAATAGAGGAAAAGCAATTTCGGCAACAAGCTTGCCATCATCATCACGTTCTAAACCGCTTTTAATTTTGCCATCCTTTAAGGCGAGTTTATAAAGTGATTTTTTGGTTTTACTTGCTTTATGTGGTGCAGAGAATACAACCGATCCATTTAAGTCCAAAATTTGCATTCGTGACAGTACTTTTGAAGCACTTAATAGATTAAATGTGGTTTGAGCGCTTTCCTTAAGAGTTGCATAATCACCGTTTTTTAGCGCTTTGCGTGTTGCTCTGTCGCGAGAAAGCCCTGAAGTGCCTTCTGACATAGCGGCAAACTCACTGGATAGTATTTTATTCCAGAGTACTTTTTTACCGGCAATTGTTGCGTTAGCAAATCTCTCGTCAGCTTTATTGGATGACATCTGTGCGGTAACCACTAAGGTTAATGCAACAAGAAAAGTAACCGTAATTGCAACTACGGTGATTTTTGTTCTTAAAGTAAGGTTCATAATCGGTCAAATCTCATATGTTTCAAATACTACTCTGTTGGATAACCGGCTGACTTCCAATCGGGATAGCCCAAACGATAGTAGTGAACATTTGTGTAACCCCAACTAACGGCTTTTGCAGAGGCTTTACTGCTGCGATAACAACTTACACCGTTACAATATATGACAATTGGCTCAGATTTCTTTGCTTCTTTACCCAGCGTGGCATCGGAAAAAACTTTTTTCAATTCGATATGAACAGCATCGGGTATGCGACCAGCAGCCCAGTCTTTATTACTTCTGACATCGACAAACAGTACACCTTTGTCAAAAAGTGCTTTAGCCTGAGCCCCATTTATCGTTTTAGCTCCGGCAACCGTGGTTGGCGAAGGTTCTTTTGCGTTGACGATACCGAATACTGAAATACATAATACTGCTATAAATAATGATTGAATTTTTTTCATTGTGTTCTTACCTCTGTTGGTGGTACTTAACTTAATACATGTTTAATAGCCGATATCAATATTGGCTATGTTGTTCTATCGTCCTATGAGTAGGATTCTTTAATTATTTTTGATTATTAAAATGATTATTAGTGACGCATATTTTTTAACATGGCTTCAGTCCACTCTCGATAGCGTTGCTGTAGCTCAGGATTGTCTTTAGCTTTAAACCATTCGCCTGGCTCTTGTTCTGGCCAGTGAACAGGTTGTCCTGCTAATAAATATGCGCAGCCCCTGGATGTTGCTTCACATTGCGTGGGGCAATAAACAGGCAGACCGGAAAGATCGGCTAAACGTTGATTAAGTCCATCAATCGTTGCCATTCCCCCCGTAATTTGAATTTGTTCTGGTGGTGATGAAAGTTTACTCATTTCATCGAGACAAGCTTTTAATAAAAAAACAATGCTTTCAATTACGGCAACGGCTTTTTCATTGACCTCGGCTTCCCGATCAAATTTACTTATAAAATCCGGCAGCCAAAAGGGGGAGGCTAAACCTGAGATACCATTAAAAAACAGCGGGGGGGATTTAATCTCACTTAACCAGTCCGGCAGGTGTTTAAAAATATCGGTGTCCGGGAATTGTTGGCTCAACCATTCGAGCGCACTACCTGCACCATTAATAGTGCCTTCAAGGACATAGTCGTACCTGTTTTCTTTTTCATCCTGAAATATAATGCTGGTAAGTAATCGTCGCCCATAGAGTTGCAAAGGGCCTGATGGACGTGACAGGAATGCTCCTGTTCCGGTATTAACGTAAGCAGTGTCAACCTGAAGTTGACCATAGGCATACATAGCAGCAGATTGATCACCTGTTACCAGTCGTAAGGGAATATCTGTTTCTGCAATATTAAGGGTTCCGTAGTCGTGAATAGAGGGTACGCATTCAGGCAAAGCGGTACGGGGAATATCAAATAAGTTTAATAATTCATTATCCCAGTCATGTTTTCTTAAATTCCATAGCTGGGTACGGGAGGCGTTAACAGGGTCAACCAGAGAATTTTTTTCTTTGAGCAAATGACAAGTAATGAAGCTCGACATAGGACCGAATGCCAGGGAACCTTCAGTTAATGCGCTTTTTACTTTTTCAATATGATCAATACACCAACGTAATTTACTCGCGCCATAATGTGGAGATAAAAATAAACCGGTGGTTTTATGAACGAGTTCATTTTGGTTATTAAACTGTTCCAGCCATTGAGTATTTCGTCGATCTTGCCAGCTAATAATTGGCGACAGTGCCTCCCCGGTTTCTTTATTCCAGCAAACAATATTTGAACGTTGCGTGGCTAAGCCGGCAGAAATGATGTCTTTCTTTTTGTTACCGATTTTTTCTAAAACTTGCTGGATGGCGGTGTTGATGGATTCGATAACTTCGTCAGCATCATGTTCAACAAAATAGTTTTTGGGGTGTTGAGTTTGAATTTCGGTGTAAGCGCAGGCAAGCATTTCACCACTGTGGTTATAAACGATGGCGCGGCTGGCGTGGCCACCTTGATCAATGCAGAGATATAGGGCATTCGGTGCTAGATAGTTCATAATGAGTACTATCGGCAGCTAAGTATGAAACTTTATTTAAATGATGTCTTTTTAGTAGTAATATTTTTACAAGTTAATCGCAATTAATGCCTGCTCATAATTCGCTTGCGGCAAGGGAATGCGTACCTCATAACCGCCGCCCGCGGCTTCCTGCATTTTTTCGCCTTTTAAACTTTCCATATGGTCTAAGCTAATGGTTTGATTCCCCGCGGGAGAAATAACTTCCAGTGAATCACCCACGGCAAATTTATTTTTAACTAATATTTCAGCCAAACCTTTTTCACTATCATAACTTCTGATTTCACCAACAAATTTTTGCTGGTTACTAACCGAGTGACCACTTAAGTAATTTTGATAGGCTTGTTTAGGATGACGATCATAAAAACCTTCGGTATAACCGCGGTTGGCTAAACCTTCTAATTTGCCGAATAAGTTAGCATCAAACTCTTTACCTGCTTTTGCATCTTCAATTGCCTGACGATAAAGTTGTGCAGTACGTGCAACGTAGTAATGTGATTTTGTACGGCCTTCAATTTTAAATGAATCAATGCCAATTTTCGTTAAACGATCAATATATTGAATGGCACGCAAGTCTTTTGAGTTCATTATATAGGTACCATGCTCATCTTCCATGATAGGCATATGTTGACCCGGACGGTTTGTTTCTTCTATTAAATAGGTTTTGTCTGCCAGTGGGTGACGTTCAACTTTTACATCAGGGAATGCCTCAGGCGTATTCATTACCGCCATAGCATCAAATTCAATTTTCTGCGCATCACCCATTTCATTTTCATTGGTATCATGCATTTTGTATTCCCAACGACAGGCGTTTGTGCAGGTGCCCTGGTTTGGGTCGCGATGGTTGAAGTAACCTGACAATAAGCAGCGACCTGAGTAAGCAATACAGAGCGCGCCATGTACAAATACTTCCAGCTCCATATCCGGACACTGTTGCCTGATTTCTTCAATTTCTTCTAACGAGAGTTCACGAGATAAAATAATTCGGCTGACCCCAAGTGCCTGCCAAAATTTTACCGCAGCATAGTTAACCGTGTTGGCTTGTACAGAAAGGTGAATGGGGACCTCTGGCCACTTTTCTCTTACCATCATAATTAAACCGGGATCAGCCATGATCAGAGCATCGGGTTTCATAGCGATAACGGGAGCCATATCCTGCATATAGGTTTTAATTTTACTGTTATGCGGCATAAGGTTACTGGCAACAAAAAATTTTTTATTCTGTGCATGTGCTTCGTTGATGCCTGTCTCCAGGTTTTCTAAAGTGAAATCATTGTTTCTTACGCGCAAACTATAACGAGGTTGCCCCGCATATACTGCATCGGCGCCATAGGCAAAGGCGTAACGCATATTTCTAATAGTGCCTGCAGGCAGGAGTAATTCAGGGTGATGTGACATGGGAATAACCTATTTAAGCGTAAGGGTACTTGTAAACTGTGGCTTTATTATAGCGTAGTTATTAAATGTAAATAAAAAATAATGCATATCTTAAAATATTTTTTCGCTCGGGTAATATTCAAAGCAGAAGCAATATTGCAATACTTTGTTACATTTGATCTATTGCAAATCTTTTCCCGGCATTAGATAGTCTGATTTCAGTTAAATTTTGGATGACGGATCCATTACTAATTTATATCGTTGTTAAGGAATAGCGATGAGGGAAAGGAGAAAAAAATGACTACGGCTAATCAAAATAATGTTAATACACGAAAAACGCTGGACTCGCTTTTGGGCGCTCGCAAAGAAACGCTTTCACTTTATACTGAACTTGCTTCACTAAGGCCTTTTAAAGAAGAGCAGGCGGTGAACGTTGTGCTTCAGGAATTTTGTGAGACATTAATGGATTACACTGCAAGTGCACACTTTCAGTTATACCGGTTTTTAGAAGATGGTAGTGAACGTCGTGCCAATGTTCGGGATTTGGCCGAAAAAATTTACCCCGATATCTCTATGACAACAGAACAGTTTTTGGACTTTAATGATAAATATGAAGAAGAACAAGAAGGTGTGCATTTTTCATCTTTAGGAAATGATTTATCCAGTTTAGGTGAAATCCTTGCCGATCGGATTGTCTATGAAGATCAGGTTATTTCTGCTTTTGGTGCGCCTAAAAATGAGAGTGCTGTGGCATAACACTGATTTGAAAATAAGGGTGGTCGATCCAGATACCGTCGTATCTTAGACCGACCGGGGGGTGAAAGCGTGACTTAAGCACAAAGTTGAAGTATTCGCTTGGTTGATTCTTTATAAACACTTTTTTCTTTTTCTTGTTTGGACGCGATAAGCAAAATAGCTTGCTCTAAACTAATTTCCACGACCTCATAAACAGGAATATTCGGCGCTGTGTGCATATCTGCCTCCTTGTCTTGAACTACATCATACACAACTTAATCTATACTGTAAACTATCTCGTGTAACTTATTGATTTATAATGTTATATATGTTTTTATGTATTCCTGTTTTTATAGTGAAAATTTAGTAATATACGGCATCGTTTGGGCATATTTTTAAAGTATAGATTTTTAGCTAAGCCTAACTTATTGATATAAATATTGTTTTTGTACTTTTCGAGATACTTTTATAAGCGTAGGGGACTTAATATGGGGTATGCAATTGTGGTTAACCTCGATTACGAGAGCAATTCAAAAGAGGTCTGCCAGGAAATTTGGGATGTGATTAAGGCTGGGATGCTCGAGGCGGGCTTTCGTCTAGATAGCCGTGTTTTCGTCATTAACCAAGAACCCAAGGCGGCGGCTAAATTAGCGCGAAGCGTGATCGAGGGAATTGAAGCCCACCTCGATTTTGATAAAAAGCACGTTTTCCGCTATTTAAAAGATTTTTACGGCTATGACATGACGCATACCCGCAACCTTCTCGTACCGGGAAGCGATGAAATAGAAGTTTCTACTTAAAGCTAGTGGTCTTTTCTGACTTTGGCGAGTTGTTCGCGGATATGCCTTGTTGTACCTGTTTGATAGCCAAAGTAATAACCGGCCGCAAAAATAATGAGCACAAGTAGAGGGGAAATTAAAAGAGACAACATGGCGATACTCCCAAAGTGATTTCACATACCTGTTTATCGGCCTTTAAAAGTTGGTCTTTAATTTTTGTTTAAATTTTGTTGATCGAGATTGGCATCATACGTTCAAGCAACGGTTTGCTTTCCAGCCCCAGACGTTGCTCATAAATCACGGTGTAAGTAAGCACTCGCTTTAAGTATTTTCTTGTTTCTGTAAAGGGGACATTCTCAATCCATAAGTCAGCACTTTGTGCCTTGTCTTTTGGTAGCCAACCTTTTACTCGCCATCGTCCTGCATTATAGGCCGCGGTTGCGAGCACAGCATTGCCTTTAAAGCCTTCCGATAATTTGCGTAAATAACGAATACCAAGTTGAATATTCATATTACTTTTGAGCAAATCTCGTTGTTTAGGGCGTTTAATGCGTAAGGACTGTGCGACCTGGCGTGCTGTGCGTGGCATAAGTTGCATCAGCCCCAGCGCACCTGCTGATGAACGTGCATCGGTCGTAAATGCACTTTCCTGGCGAATAACAGCAAAAGCCCAGGCGGGGTTTATTTTTTCGCGCAGGGCCTGTTGTTCAATGTGATTTTTATGTGCCAGGGGAAAGCGTAACTCAAGGTCATCCCAGTGTTGGGCCAGTGCGAGGGTGGTAATACTACGATCATGCCAGCCCCATTTGTTGGCAAGTTGGGCGGCCATGAGTAATTGTTTTTTATCCATATTTTGAATAGCGAAGTGCCACTCACGCCGTGCATTTACAACGCGTTTTAACTGATAGAGCTCGCTGGCTCTGGCGATCGCGGGAATATGCAGTAGTTTACTTAATTCCGTCATTGGTTCATTGAGCGGGCGGTGAGTGAGTTTGTAGCGATCACCGATGCGATCTGCCGCTAAAAAACTATAATACGAACGCTTGTCTGTAATCTGTAAGTAAAGTGAACGCGCTTCTTCGAGTCGCCCCATTTCTTCCAGCGTGCGCGCTCGCCAGTAGTGCCAACGTTCACTGTCTCGTGCCTCAGGTTGCAAATTGTTTAACCAGGCCAACGCACCTTGCCAATCTTTATCATCAATTGCAGAAAGGATATGGGGGATAATGACATTGCTATTGTGGCCATCTAACTTTAATTCTTTGAGCGTTGCGCGACTAAGAGGTGTGGCCGCGCGGGCTAAGGAAAGAGCAAGGTGGCGTTTAATTCGTTGCTTTTCTTCAACATTGAATTCATGAGTATTTTTGATTTCCTGCCAGTATTTTGCTGCGATTAATGGTTTGCGGCGAGACAGGCGGTTCAGACCATCAACTAAGATCCAATGCATAATGAGTGAATTGTGATCTTTGAAGTGCTTCTTTAGATTAACGACCGTTTCAGGATGGCGCTGTACTTTTTTCCAGAGCTTAAGTTTGCGGCGCTCCGGTTTTGAAAGTGATTTCCCCAGATAGCTGGCAAGGCGTCGCTTGCTTTTTTTCATGACTAAATGAATACGCGCCCAAAGACGAGATTCTGTCATAAAACCGGCTTCACCCCATTGTTTTAAAATGGGGTCACAACTTTTAGGTAATGAACTTCCTGTTTGCCATAGTTCGTCCGTCAGTGAAAAAGCATGTTTGAATTGATTCGTTTCATACAACGCATTGGCATAGTGGCATAGCAGGTGAGTATTTTGTGTTGGGCGAAAATGACGCACCAGTGTTACATATTCTTGTTTACGGGCCAGGGAGTTCATCCAGCGGTAATAGAGTTTTTTGGCTAAAGGGGTGTTGTGATAGGTTTGTACGAACTGTTGTATTTTTTGATCAGAAGTATGTTTGATACGACGTTCGAGTTCGATAAACTTTAAATAGGGATAAAGTGGGTAGTCTTTTAGTTGTGGCTTTATTTTTTGGTACTGCTTAATACGCCCGAGTTTGAGTGCTTCTTCTGCTTGCACAAACAGTTTTCGTTGTTTTTGTAATTGCTTATCATTTTTAGCGGATATTTCAGAAAGAGGGGGAGCTTGTGAGAGCAGAATATTTTCCTGGTAAGAGGCGTAACTTGCTGAGGGAAAATAGCTGATTATGAAAAACGTCGTGATAAGTATTTTTAGTGGGAAACCACGTAGGAGTGAACTTGCAGCAGCAACTGAAGTTTTGCTCTTGTGTGTATTTTTTATTGCAAAAAGAGACAAAGGAATACCACCTAAAAAGGATTTTATAAAAAAGTACTATAAATATCGGCCAAAAGCACTGAATTTTTAGTATTGATTCTATTATTTCTTCACTTTGCATTATAATAAGCCACCTTATTTTTCTAAATCTGTTCTATGGGCCGGATTTAGTGAGTTTTATGTCCGCCAAAGCGCGAAAACGGAGAGTTCCACATGAGTAACAAAAACGGTGAATTGAATAAATTCAGTAAACGTATTACCGAGCCAAAATCACAAGGTGCGTCACAAGCGATGCTTTATGGCACCGGCATGAGCGAAGCTGATATGAAAAAACCTGAGATTGGTATTTCTAGCGTCTGGTGGGAAGGCAATACCTGTAACATGCATTTAAATGACCTGGCCGCGAAGGTTAAGGAAGGCGTGGTAAAAGCGGACATGGTTGGCATGCGCTTTAATACTGTTGGTGTTAGTGATGGTATCTCGATGGGCACTGATGGTATGAGTTACTCGTTACAATCTCGTGAGGTTATTGCTGATTCTGTTGAAACGGTCATGGGTGCACAGTGGTATGACGGTAATATCTCTATTCCGGGGTGTGATAAAAATATGCCGGGTGTGATGATCGCTATGGGGCGCTTAAATCGCCCTTCATTGATGGTGTATGGCGGAACCATTCGCGCGGGTCACTCACACGGTAAGAGTCTGGATATTGTTTCGGCTTTCCAGAGTTATGGAGAATTTATTGCCGGAAAAATTGATGAAGAAGAACGCAGTGAAATCGTTAAAGAATCTTGTCCGGGAGCTGGCGCTTGTGGTGGTATGTATACCGCAAACACGATGGCCTCGGCGATTGAAGCCATGGGCATGACTCTCCCTTACAGTTCTTGTACGCCAGCAACGGATCCGAGAAAAATTGATGAATGTATCCGTGCCGGTGCGGCAATGCATAATTTGCTTGAAAAAGACATTAAGCCACGTGACATTATGACGCGTGAAGCCTTTGAAAATGCGATGGTCATGATTATGGCGTTGGGTGGCTCAACTAATGCAGTTTTACATTTACTGGCAATGGCGCGTGCGGTTGATGTTGAACTGAAAATTGAAGACTTCCAAAGTGTGAGCGACCGCATTCCTTTCATTGCCGACTTAAAACCAAGCGGTAAATATGTCATGGAAGATTTACATGCAGTAGGTGGTATCCCTGCGGTTATGAAGTTCTTGCTTGAAGCGGGTTTAATCAATGGTGACTGCTTAACAGTAACGGGCAAGACAATTGCAGAAAACCTGGCAGATTTACCAGGACTGAAAGAAGGCCAAAACATCATTACACCGCTGGATAAACCAATAAAAGATTCAGGTCACATTCGTATCTTAAAAGGTAATTTAGCGCCGGGTGCATCGGTAGCAAAAATTACCGGCAAAGAAGGTTTAACGTTCACCGGCCCGGCCCGTGTTTATGACTGTGAAGAAGACATGTTAAAAGGCCTGGAAGATAAAGAAATCCAAAAGGGTGATGTTATTGTTATTCGCTATGAAGGACCAAAAGGTGGTCCAGGTATGCCGGAAATGTTGACACCGACTTCTGCGATTATGGGAGCGGGCTTAGGTTCGGATGTTGCGATGATTACCGATGGTCGCTTTTCAGGTGGTTCACATGGTTTCATTATTGGCCACGTTGTACCGGAAGCCCAGGAAGGTGGACCGATTGGCTTAATTAAGAACGGTGATGTGATCACGGTGGACGCCAAGACCAATAGTTTATCGGTAGACGTGTCTGATGAAGAATTTGCCAAGCGTAAAGAAAGCTGGGTAATGCCACCGTATAAAGCTACACGGGGGACTTTGTATAAGTTCATTAAGTCTGTGAAAGATGCGTCTCACGGCTGTGTCACTGACGAATAAAAATCACCCCTCGGAGACAGAGAAGCCAGATTACTGCGTTAAAATCCTCCTCAAAATACTCATGCACTAAATGTGCACTCCGCTTTTTCGTCGATTTTGCCTTGTTCTCAGGCTTCTCTGTCTCCGAGGGGAAATTTTGGCAGATTGAATTTAAGAAAAACCGAGCCTATTAATCTCGGTTTTTTTTGTTTCTGTCCGCGAGAATTGACTGATTATTTAGAGGGAAATAAGACACATTTTGTAACATTTTCGACCATTTCCGTATAAAATTTGCTAGAATTATAGCTAAGCTAGGATAATGGCTGAGGCCACTATCCCTTGTTAATTGGGAGATAGGGAGAGTATTCACTATGTTTCGCGTGCAAGATCCTACAGTAGGCTCGTGGTTTGTTAATCTCACGGGGCAATTGATCAAAGTTAAATTCGTCATGTTTAATCATGATAAATTACAGTGTGTATTGATTCAGTACCTGGATGGAAACACCACATTAATTAATCATGAAGACTGGACTTGTTTAAAGTTAAACAGGCATGTTTGTGATGCTGATTTATCAGTGAAGTTGAATTAAATTGTAAAGCCTAAATTAAATTTAAGAAAAGCCCGGCATGCCCGGGCTTTTTTGTCTCTGCTGATTAATGTTAAAGTAAAAACTCATTTTTTAATTATATAGAGTAAAGACAATGTCGAATGAATATTTTGAAGCGCTATCAAAGCGCCTGGAAACATTTGCAACAGACAGAGATTGGGACCAATTTCATGCGCCGAAAAATTTAGTGATGGCATTAAGTGTTGAAGCAGCAGAACTCACAGAACATTTTCAATGGTTAACGGAAGAGCAAAGTAAAAATTTAAATAAAGATAAACTTGATGAAGTCGCATTTGAAATGGCAGATATTTATATTTACCTGACACGTTTAGCAACAAAACTTGAGATTGACTTACCGAAGTATGTTGAAGATAAAATAAATATTAATGAACAACGCTATCCTGTAGAAAAGGTGCAGGGTAGTGCAAAAAAATATAATGAGTATTAAACCAGGTTCTCTGAATAAAAAACAATAGAGTGATCAAAACGAATATCAGCTTCGCCATTTTTAACTATAATATTTTTTTCGATACCATGGTGTTTATAATCAAAAATAAACTCGGGTGGCACGGTAGGAACCGGATCTTTGCCATTAACATAACGTAAATGACTTTTTGCTTTAAAGGCAGCCTCTATATTACTTCCTACTCTTGGTTCTCCAAAGGTAATAACGTTTTCAAAGGGGTAACGCATTGCTGCTAAAGTTGATATTGCACCACCTAAGCTATGCCCCGTTATCCATATAGGGCGCTCAGCAACATATTTTTGAATATCGCTTTCAATCTCCGGCCAAAGTTTGTTAAGTTCTTCAAGAAATCCACTATGCACGGCGACATCTTCATAGTCATCGAATCTTGTTGGAACTAATTTTAAATCCGCAAGAATATCATTATTGATAAAAAAAGAGGACTGAGCATCCAGCCAAAGATGATGGGTAAAGTTAAGTTTTAGCCTGCGAAAAAATCCGAGCTTAGGCCATTTATTCTTTTCTGCTTCTGATGGTTGAGTCCCGCGAAAAGATAAAATAGCCTTGTCTTGCCAAATAGCTAAGAAAGCTTGTGCGCCGTTACAGTCATAAAAATAAAACGCGCTTGCTTTAAGCTGCCTTAAAAAATCTGCCGTTTTTTTTTATTAAAATAGGCGATGTGCGCCATGCTTGAAAAGAGCAAAGCCTGATTTTTTTCCCATAACTCATCAAAGTCCATCTGTTGAGTAATGATGTAGGGTGTAAATTTATGTGGAGAAAAAACGGCCTCGAGTGACTTGCTCATCGTAGCAATCCTTTGATAATGAGTTTTGACCTTACAGGAAATTTAAAAGAAGTAAAATACTTCTCTCAACAGGAGCCTGTCTTTATTTAACCCAATCTAGCGCTTCATTTATACTAAGAAATACTTCACATTGAAACCGGCTATTTTCGGTCATTTTTTTATAAGTATGGGCGAGTGCAATTGCCTCATCATCAACCACGGCTAAGGCTATTTTTAATGCTCCTTTAGTCATGGCAATAATGTCATTGGTTTTGGCAATGACTTCCAGGTGGCTGTGATCGATTGCACACGAAGCAATACCGCTGAAATCATCTATCACATAGTCGATTTTGTTGTACTTAGGATTCGCATGTAACTCAAAATTTGACTCTAAAATTTCATCGCCCGTGATATCGCCAGAAAAGATGCGGTGTAAGCCTCTGGTTTCCCAAATATATGTATATGCCATAAGCAGTACCAATGGTTATAAGGTTACTAGGATAGCATATTAATATTGTGTGTATAGCAAAAAGCTCACTTAAGATGTTAAGAATTGTTAATTGTGCAGTTTGCCTTGTTTATAGGGAGTACTACGGTGAATGTTGTGCCGGTGTTGGGTTCACTTGAGATTGATATCGAGCCCTTCATCAGCTCGATGAAGTGTTTGCTTATGGTGAGGCCGAGTCCTGTTCCACCATAAAGACGTGTTGTTGAAGTCTCGATTTGGGAAAAAGGCTTGAACAATTTAGGTATTTTATCCTTAGTAATACCTATTCCTGTATCACTAACGATAAACGAAATTGACGGTTCCTTACCTTCATGGGAAATAATGCTGAGTGAAATTTCACCATTTTGTGTGAACTTGCACGCATTGCTCAGTAAATTAATAATTATTTGTCTGATCCGGGTTGGTTCAATACATACTTGCCCAATATTTTTGTCGATATTAATCGTTAGTGTATTATTTTTTGTTTTTGTTATAGGAGTTATGTTGATAGCTATATCATCAATTAACTTAGATATATTGATAAATTGGTATTCAAGTTCAATTTTTCCTGATTCTATTTTAGATAAATCAAGAATATTGTTGATAAGAACTAAAAGATGATTTCCAGCACGCGTTATTTTTTTTAAATCCTTTACCGTTTGAGTATGTCCTTGCTCTTTTTCGTTTTCACAGAGTAACTCACTATATCCAATTATAGCATTAAGTGGTGTGCGTAACTCATGACTCATATTGGCAAGAAAAATGCTCTTACTTTTATTTTCGAAGTCAGCTTTTTGTTGTTTTTGTAAAATTTCATTTTCGGATGCCTTAGCAGTAAAGCTATAATAATATGAAATTAATCCAAGAAGCACTGCGAAAGTAAAGCCATTACTATAGTATAAAAACTGGTTGATGGTTGTTTCCAGTGGGTAGATAGCAGTGTGTGTATCAGTATAATATTTTATGGCGATAAAAATAAAGGCAACCATAAAGTGCTGAAGTGCTTTTTGAGCTTTGGTTGTTGCCGGGTTATAAGAGACTAAGGGGATAATACCTAATAAATAATAAAAATAACCCGTTTCCCAGCCTACATAATAAGTTGCAGTTACAGCATGTAATATAATTTCAGAAATGGCCAATACAGCGGCCATTTTTTCCTGGTTATTAATACATAGCTTATAGGCAAGAACGAGAATAAAAACACTGAATATATTAAAAAAGACTAAAGGCAGGACGTTTAAATAATAAAAGATCAGGATGAAAAAAAAATGTGCTATCGCTGCAACCTGATAAGTCCGGCTATTAGCAATATGAAAACGATAATTTTCATATTGCTCCAGCTCTGTTTCTGATGCTTTTTCCAGCACTGAACATCACCTGTTTTTTTTACCAATCAATTCAACTTCATAACCATCCGGGTCTTCAATAAATGCTATAATGGTTTTTCCTGCATTCATTGGGCCTGCTTCGCGTATGATTTTTCCGCCGGTTTTTTTCATAGCTTCACAGGCTTGATAGACATCATTAACTTCGATAGCAATATGACCAAAAGCATTCCCTTTGTCATAGTTTTTGGTTTCCCAATTATGAGTTAACTCAATAACACTTTCATCGGCCTCATCACCGTAACCGACAAAAGCCAGGGTGAATTTTCCATCCGGGTAGTCTTTTTGTCGTAATAACTTCATTCCTAAAACTGTAGTGTAAAAGTGGATTGATTTTTCTAAATCAGTAACTCGTAACATGGTGTGTAATATGCGCATTTGATATCCCTTATTGTATTAGTAGCTAGTATAGACAGTATTTTGTTGTTTCAAAGTAATATATGGTTATAATTGAATTTTTAAATTAAGGGGTAGTTACGTGGCGTCTGAAATTGATGAGCTAACAGTGAATTATGAAGATGGTGGTGAGTTGGTATCGAAGGAACTCGATAAAGTCATTTTAACCCGGGGAGCCTGGTCAACCATTATATTTAAGTATCAGGATTTAAACCGGGCAAAGGGGGAATTTGGTCCTGATAAATATAGTATTCGCCGCTATCAGAAACGTAACGGGGAATATCAGTTTAAGTCTAAATTTAATATCTCGAGTAAAGATCAGGCGCGCAAAATTATGGCTGCGCTTGAAGGCTGGATTGGAGAAGAAGACTGATTTTTTAGAGTACCTGACTTTTTACGTTTTCCGTATTGGCGCCATGTTTATGTAATATTTCCTGAGTGTGTTGAACGGCATTTTCTGATCCACATATAAATATATTCTTATTTTGTAAGTCAGGTTGTTCATCCACCAGCTTCTCTAAAACTTTATTTAGCTGTTGCTCAGACATATCGCTTTGATATTGTTGATAGGTGAAATTATCTAATGCATCAACCCAGGCCCGACATTGGTTATGCATGTAAGGTTTATCTTCAGTATGTATCCAGTATAAATGGATGCTCTCAGCATGTTCAAGCGTGACAGCATGCTCAATTAAGCTTTTAATGGGCGCAAACCCCGTATCAAACGCAATAAAAATAACTGCATTATCTGAATCTTCATCAAGCACAAAAGCTCCTGTTGGACCTTCTATTTGAATAGAATCAGAATTTTTTAATGCGGTCGATACATAGTTAATAAAATGGTTTGTGTCATCGTAGGGAATGTGGAACTGAATATTCATATCGTCGCATGGACAGCTCGCGATTGGTATTTCAATTGGCGGTAAATCTGCACGGCTTAAAATAACATTTTGACCTGCCAGGAAACGCAGGCGGTTAGTACGTGGTGTTTTTAAATTTAAAAGCAGGACTTCATCAGACAGATTTTCAACTTTTTTAACTTTAGCGACAATTTCTTGCAGCGGTATATCGTTTTCACTGCCGGCTTCATCTGCTTCAATTTCAATTTCTGTTACGGCAGTATTTGCGCAACATAAAAAATAATTTTGGTTCTTTTCATTTTCTGAAAAAGTATAGTCATGTGGTTTTATTTTTTTTATTTCTCCGGAAATAAGCTTTGCTTTGCATTTTCCGCAATTACCATTGCTACAACCATAATTTAAAGCAAGGCCAGCACTTAATCCTGCTTCTAATATTGAATTATTACCTTCTATAAAATATTCGTGACCAGTATTTTTAATATGAACCTGCGCTGCCATGACACGAAGCAAAGTATCTTTTTCCTGTAGTTGATTAATATTTACATTTGTGGAATTTATTTTTTCAACGGCGTCATCGATCCAGTTGTTTAAATCTGTAAATAAATATTTTTTGTCTGATGTTGATGATAAATCACTTAACTTTTCTTGTATCTGCGAAATGAGAGAAGTGAATTGTTTGAGTTGCCCTTTGGAGAGAGAACATTCCTTGGATACAACTTGTAAACGTGCTGTGAGTGTATGACTGTCTGGTGAGAGCAGTTTTGCAAGCTTTTCACCCCGGGCTCTTTTTAGCGCCAGCTCTACTATTTTTTCTAAATCTTCAATAATATGATTATCTTCAATTTGTGCATCAGGGTATATTTTTTCAATATCATCGAGATTAACCTGGCCTTCAAAGCTTTCTAGTTCGAGGTTGTGAATCTTTTTTTGCAGTGCGCCACGAGAAATGCCAACAAGCTTAGCGGCGCGGGAGAGAGAAACAAATCTTGACATAAATTATAGTCCGCCCTGATTATTATCGTTTGTTAATAAATGTGTAGTGGTAATTCAAACTATGGTTTAGTTGTTGCATATATGAGATATTAATTAAAGTGTAATACTTATATTAAGAAATGCATTAATTACTTGCAAAATTTTTTACAGGCTGTTAAAGGCTTGTCTTATGTAAGGGTTTATTTGAGATGGCTATGAAGCTGGATTTTAGTAAAAGAAAAGCGATACAAATGGGCGTTGCTTCCGTAGCGGTTGCTACGGCGGGCTTTTTAGTGCGGGATAATACCTTGGACTCCGGTGTGGAAATGCGGCCGGTTTTTTTGAACAATGATGATACCGCAAATAATAATGATGATACTGAAAATAATGAAGTAGTACTCAAAACTGAAGATGAGCCTGCTGCTATTGTTCACGCTGAGAGTGAGTCAGCTGTAAAAGATAATTTAAATAAAACGGTTAATTTCGATAACACCTTTTTAGAAGATATATTTTTACCGCAGGAAAAAATTAATGTGTTTCAAAGTGCCTTAAAGAGGATTATGCGGGTACAAAAAACGATAGGTTATGCCAATTTTAACCTGGTTAGTTTTGATAATATGATTCTTTATGCGCATCGTTACCCCAAAATTGGCAAATTTACTAAAGCTGAAATTGCATTGATCGATGAACTCTTCTTTTTTGATGCAAATGAATATGGCTTTTATGGCAATAAAGTTATACAGAATTTAACCTCAGAGATTAATAAAAAAGAAACAATTAAAATTTCTGGCAGCGGGCATTATTTGTTTCAGGGTGATGCGTTAAGTAAATTTAATCAGCTTAAAAAAGATGTTGGTCCGGGTCTTGTTTTGACCTCCGGTGTTCGTAGCGTGGTTAAACAGCTGCAATTATTTTTAGCCAAACTCGATGCTAGTAATGGCAACCTTTCCATGGCATCACGTTCATTGGCACCGCCCGGGCATTCCTATCATGGCATTGGTGATTTCGACGTGGGTAAGAAGGGCTTTGGTAAATTTAATTTTACTTCTAAATTTGCATCAACTGATGAATATAAAAAATTAATTGAACTTAAATATATTGATCTCCGCTATACCCAAAATAACCAAATTGGCGTTCGTTATGAACCCTGGCATATTAAGGTTGTATAGCATGCGCAGTAAATTGTTATTTATTTCCTTTTTTCTGTTTCTTAGCCAGACAAGCATGGCTGAACCTTTGCGTTTTTCGTTGCATAAAATTGAATCAGGTCAAGCGGGTCCAACATTGTTGGTCATTGGTGGAATACAGGGTGATGAGCCAGGCGGTTTTACTGCAGCATCTATGCTGGTTACAAACTATAAAGTGAATCGTGGCAGTGTTTGGGTCGTGCCGAACCTTAATTTTGCCAGTATTATAAAACGAAGCCGTGGTATCCACGGTGATATGAACAGAAAGTTTAATGCTCTTTCCAAAAATGATCCTGAGTTCGACGAGGTTCAAAAAATTAAAAAAATTATTCTAAATAAAAATGTCGACATCATTGTCAATTTGCATGATGGTAGTGGATTTTATAAAAAAGAATATATTAACAGAATGCATAACCCGAATCGCTGGGGACAAAGTATCATTATTGATCAGGAAAATATTGAATCCGAAAGCTATGGTGGCTTATTAAATGTTGCTGAAAGTGTGCAGCAGCATATTAATGCGAATCTGATTAATAAAAGCAAATATTTTTATGTGAAAAACACTGAGACAGCAAAAGGTGATGTTGAAATGGAGAAATCACTGACCTATTTTGCTATTAAAAATAATCAGCCTGCATTTGCAGTTGAAGCGAGCAAAAGTTTTTTAACGCACGAGAGAGCATATTATCATCTTTTAGCAGTTGAAGGTTTTATGAAGGAACTCGGGATTGAGTTCCAACGAAATTTTAAAATGAGCAGGCGTGATGTTGCAAAGCAGATCGGAAATAATTTAAAGATATCACTCTATAATAACAGAATAAATCTCCATATGGACAAAGCAAGACGAGCACTTAACTATGTCCCCTTGAAGAAATATGGTTCCGTTAAGTATGAAAAAAGCAACCCATTGATTGCGGTCATTAAAAACAAGAAAACAATTAAAGTCAGATACGGTAACCGTTCTGTTACTTCACTCAATCCGCAGTATTTTGAATACGATTATAATTTGAATTCTGTTAGTATGCAGATTGATGGTAAAACTAAAAAAATTAATATCGGTGAAACGGTAAACGTTAAAAATAATTTTAAGGTTCTTGCTGAAAATGATTATCGGGTTAATATTATTGGTTTTTCTAAGGCTGGCTTACGCAACGAGAACGGCTTGTTAGTAAGGCGAAAGCAAATTGCTTCCCGTTACTCTGTTGATAAATCATCAAATGTTTTTAGAGTTGAGATTTATAAAGGTAAGAAATTCAGCGGTATGATTCTTGTTGATTTTGATAAAAGCGGACAAAAGACATCTCAAAATATGATTAATATGCACGCTTCATCTTCTCAGTTATAATGTATAGTTAATGTCCCTCTCATATAAAACCCCGTCATATTTTTCAAAATTTTCCTGTCTTGGTAGCGACTGCGAAGATACCTGTTGTCGTAACTGGGAAGTTAAGTTAGATCGACAACATTATGATTTGCTCAACGACACAATGTCGAAACAACATAACGAAGAAAGTTTGTTTAAACAATATGTTCATCTAAATGAAAATTCTATCAGCAGCGATCACGATTATGCTTTTATCAGAATGGGAGTGAATGGTTATTGTGCAATGTTAGATGCCAAAGGGCTTTGTTCTATTCATGATAAGTATGGCGTCGATTCTATGGGGGATGTCTGCACGATGTTTCCCCGGGTGATCTCCCGCTGTAACGATACGATGGAATTAAGTGGTGCCTTGTCCTGCCCTGAAGTTGTACGTGAGTGCATTGATGATACGAAGCCGCTGAAAATAGCACGCTTTAAACCAGCCGATCTTCCGCGCAGTAAAAACTACCCTATTCAACGTGAAGTATCGAAAGATGACAGCGAATACTTTGAGCATTTTGAGCTTGTACGTGAAACAATGATGCAGGCCATGGCTAATGAAAAGTATGATTTTGAAACACGTTTATACGTCGTTGCAAATTTAGTTAACAAAATATCACCTTTTTATCATAGTGCCTGTCAAAAATCAGATACTGAACAATTAGCTTTAGTATTAGATTCACTCACGCAGGATGAGTTTTTTTCCAAACTGGATCTTGTGGTAAAAGACCTGTCTCCTGATAGAACAATAACAATGATCGTCGTACATTCTATTTTGTCGATAAAATTAGAACAGGCAGAAAATGATAATATCAGTCAACTTTATAAAGGTATTATTGATAAGCTCAATATCATAGATGACAATGTGGCTACTGAATTATCGAATCTGATTACGAATTTTTCTTCCGATATAAGCAGCGAAAATAAAGTGTATATTGAAAAAGCACTTACCCGTTATATGATAAATTGCCTTTATCGTGAATGGTTTGTCAGCATGCCTGATCCTTTTACTTACTTTCAAATGCTGCTTGTTCGTATTACCATCTTACGAAGTTTAATCTACCTCGACGTCATTACAAAAAACAATATTGAGCAACATGAACTTAAACAGCGTATTGTTTATATTATGTATAATTTTGCGCGTGATATTGATCAAAATC
>Ga0316207_10001035_pt1 | contig 37350 bp, 38 predicted proteins | sample 6weekpyrite_MG_FD_204943 | JGI IMG/M metagenome (GOLD analysis project Ga0316207, IMG submission 204943) | Microbial mat bacterial communities from mineral coupon in-situ incubated in ocean water Damariscotta River, Maine, United States -... | ecosystem: Environmental > Aquatic > Marine >... | reverse complement strand
AAGTCATTACCCAGTTGGGCAAGCTCTTCCATAATCATGTATTGCCGATCGCCGACGTTCTGCAACCGCATCGCGATACGCATGCCGCCCCGGAATGGGATGGTCCGAGCATAATCGGTCGCGCTGAAATTGATGTTGGCGGCGTTAAGCTTGATGTTCGAACCTGATGCCTCGACATTGCCGAGCGTTATCAACCGCGTGTTGCTGGTGGCAAAATCGGATGGTGTGCCTAGACCGCGGGCGAACTCCCAAAGAACCGACGCTTGGCTTAGTTGTGCGGCGATCTTGCTGTGGTGAACTCGATTTGGTTGCTCTGTGTAGACACCAAGTCGAAGGAACCGCCCCTCATACTGCTCGTCAATCTCACCTGTGAACTCTAGCGTGCCGTTGACATAACAGTCGATCCGTTTGCCATCGAATGCGATTGCACAAGTGCCAGCCGTTGCGCCGACATCGATGTAGCTATTGAACCCTTCTACGGCAGCGCCGCTCTTGAAAAACATTACCCGGTCACTGGTATCGTCAAGACGAATGCCGGCGATCATGTCCGCTTCAACCTGGTTGGTCCCGTCATACACCTTGGTGTCGTCGTAGAAGCCAATGCGGGTGCGCTGGCTATCGCCCGCTGTGTAATCAAAATTCATGAAAAGAATGCCAGATCGGCATCGTGACTGCGCGAGGGCGATGCCCACGTTACCAAAATTGCCGCCTGTGCGCTCATAGCTGTTGCTGGTGATCGTGGCGGTTTCACCAATGTTTTCCATGATAGCGCCCCAGCCGCCATCGCTGTCGACGCCTAGACCTTCGGCTGTAATCTGCCCGCCACCGGCGCCATTGAGAGTGCCGTCAGAGCTAACGGTTATGAGGCTGTTGTCGACGCCCTCTGTACCAACCAACCCGGCAAGGTTTGTCGGAATGCTCAAGACGTTATTTCCCCATGTGGCGCCGAGCGTAGCGTCAAGATCCCCGAGATAGCCCAGCCCGCCAATGGTTACTTGGCCACCGCCAGCGCCAACCAGCGTACCGTCCGCTCCGATGGTGACCTGCACATTGAGAATATCTGGCTCGCTGACCACACCTCCGGTGCCTTGCAGATTGTCGCCAATGGTAGCGCCATCAGTCGCACCTGGCTCAATCTCTGATACACGCGGCAAGCGAGCCTCACAGAACGTGCCGCCTGCTAGGTCGACAAGATCAATGCCGAACTCCATGTTACTGTGAGCGCCGATCGGGACAGTGAACGGGTATGTGAATTCCTGCCACTGACCCGCCGTATCCAAGCCCGCCCCGCCCGGATCATAGAGATTTACTGGCGAGCCGTTGACAGAGCCGCGCGGGCGCACTCTGATCCGCGGCCTTTCACCATCACTGCGAAGCTCTATCGAGCATTGATAGGTCTTGCCCGGCACGATTGGTACATTGTTCTCGTCGCCACTGGCACCAGATGTGTCTGTGATGAAGTTCGTCGCTCCGGTGTTGAGGCGGATGTAATTGATGTCCTCATCGGTAAACAGTGTGGGGCTGTTCGACGTGCGAAGAATATCCTCTGTGAAGCGATGGTCCGCGACTAGGTTTTCCGATCCGCGGGCGCCCGGGTCGATGGTAATGAGCTTCGGGTCGTTCGCAGTAATGTCAGCACCGATCTCGGTGCGAGACAAGATGATCGCGGCAACATCAACTTCGGCGGTTGTGCCAACCTTTTGGAGATAGGGCCGGATGATCGCAGTGCGTTTTCCGTCCGTTGTGAATTCATCAACCTCAAGATGGCCGGTGTGCCATTCCCATGCGTCGTAGGTGAGCGTCGCGTAACCGCTAACCTCGACGCCTCCATAATCGCCGTCATTGGCGAACAGAGAAAAGCCCATGCGGATTTGCGCAGACGATGCGGTGTCCGTGTTCTTTCGCGCCAAGAAAGCGAAATATATTTTCTGCCCGGCCGTGGCAGCTATCAACCTACCGTCGAAACTCGCGACACCGCTGCTGGCGCCTTGCCCGAAGGTCAGCGTCCCGTTTCCAGCTTGAGCAAAACGAATGCCCCGCGCGGCTGGATCATCGGTTGTCAGGTTGACGACAGAGACGTTGGCATCCAAAACGCCAAACATCGACGTGTCCGGGTCCCTGAACTCACCGTTCTGGATTAGGTTGTCGCCAGCAGTTGCATCCAACTCGCCGACATACCCAAGCCCAACAATGGTGACCTGTCCGCCGCCAGCACCGGCAAGCGTTCCGTCGGCGCCTATTGTGACGTTGACGTTCCCGATGTCGCTGTCAGTGAGTATCTGGTCGCCAGCGTCGGTGAGGTTGACGCCGGTCTGCGCACCAGCCGTTGCGCCCTCTTCTACACCGATGTCAGCGGCAGTCACAGGAGGGGTGAGGTTCTGCCAGTGGGTGTTTGACGTGGTCGGCCACGTAGGCGGCGCATTGCCCTCATCCGGTGTCGCGTTGATGTAGAGCCACGATGACTTGTCTGCCGACCAAACGACATTGCCTTGCCGGTAGACCACCAGGTTGTCGTATAGGCCGCGGTCGATGATGTCGTCTTCGTACAACACTTCATCGAAGGCCAGTGTCGACGCAGGCTTCGCCACCTTTGCTGCAATGCGCCAAGGCAGGCCGCCGCGAGTACCCGTCTCCCAATCCGTGACGCGCGGCAACGTGTTCCCGTCGCGATTGAGAGTAAGAACGGATGCGCTCTCAACTGCACGAGTGATAGAAACCAATCCATCAAAACGGATCAGGGGTGTCGCGTTCGCACTGGCTGCAAGGCTTTCGATGAGATCCTGCGCGGGTCGCTGGCTCGCTGTCCAATACCGCACCTGCCTATCCACAGCCGCGTCCAGAGCGGTGAAGGCCGAAGCATCGATGTCGCCGGCCGAAACGCCCAAATGCGTCGTCAGCACGCGCTGTATGATAGCGCCGATGCGATCTGACCCAAAGGTCGCGTTGACAGTAATCGGATATTCAGGCGGCGCGCCAAGGCCAATCAAGCCTTCTGCAACACATGTCGCCCAGCGACCGGGCGCCACGTCGCCTGCATCAATCGCCCCGGCCAAAGCATTGTAGTCAGCATAGTCCGCTACCGCAGCACCGCGATCGGCCAAGCCCTCCATCAACTTATCGATCGAGACTGTGTTACCATAGCCATCGATCATCCCGATCCAGCGTCCGGTATCGAACCACACGGGCGGGATGTTCTCGCACGGCCCAAAGCCAGCCGGCTTCAATGTTCCGCGAACCTCTGGCTCACCGCCAGAACCGTTGTCGCCATTGAATTCTGCTGTGAGAAGGTTACCCTCGAGGAATTCGATCGATACCGTGGCGGTGATTGAAAGGATCCCGCGCTCTAAATCTATCCGGCGATCTGAAACGCGGCCTTTGAAGGCTGGTGTCGACGACAGTGATAGATTTGTTGGCAGGAACACCTCCACAGGCGCGCCCATCCACTTCACGCTGGCGCTGTAAACGCTGCGACCATCCTCATCGGTAAGGCCGTTCAGGTCCAACGCGAAGCGGCATGTGCCAGCCTGCACCCGTCCATTGAGATCAGGACTCATCAACTCGAGCGACATGATCGGGCGCGTCGAGATGTTCGGATGCCAGTTCTTTCCGTCCAAACCAAGGGCGGCTGGCGATGCGGCGCTACCGACGTAGACGAACTTGCGCTCTGCCGTCGGTGTCCGGAAGGCTTCGATGCTGATGAGTACCGGTGTCATGGCACGTTCTTACACCAGATTGAGTGTAGAGCCATAGTCTAGGCGGCCGCCGCCACCGAAGCCCGGAAGAATACCGAGCGAGCTATTGGGCAGCAGAGAACCGCTGCCCGTGCCACCGAGCGAAGCGAGGATGTCAGCAAGCAGTCCAGATAGAACGCCGGTCTGGTCATTTATCGCGTCGTTGTTCGCACCGAGAAGGGCTGCAACCTGGGCGTCTGTCTCAAATGGTGACGCAGGAAGGTCGTCGACACCGGTTACGGCGCCGGCAGAACCGTCTCGTGCTTGCTCGAGCAACTGGATCACATCGTTGTAATCCTCAAAGAAGCCTGCGCCCGCGCCATTGAGCGCCCGGCTCGCATCTTGGAAGTTGCGGGCTGCCACCAGTAGCTCGTTGACATCATAGTCCTCACCGTTGGCAATCGCCTCTCGGAATTCATCGAGTTGCGACGAGGCATTGTTGAAGGTGTCGCGGCGATTAAGTGGTGACGAGCTACCGCCAGTGATCTCATCAAGGTACGATTGGATCACGTCGACAGTCTGGTTTGTGGCTTCTTCGATAGCCCGGGCGCGCTCAAGGTCATAAAGCTCTTGCGCTTCCGCGAACTGGGCAGCGGTGGCGCCGCCTTCCTTCAGGTAGCCAATGAGCCGTTCGAACTCTTCGTTAAGCTGCTGCACGGCAAAGCGGGCCGGATCTTGGATCTCGAGCAGTCGATCAGGGATCGCCTCGATCGCGAATGCTTTCGTCAACGCGGTTTCCAGATCGCCGCCTGCACGAAGGATGTTCTGTGACGCTTGGCTGATGCCAGTGATGACGCCATCCGTTATGAGATCGCGAACCGCAAAGGCAATCGCTGCTTCTTCATCATCACCAAAGTCGACAGCACCGCGGCTGGTTTTGGTATTTCCTCGCCCTGTGGGGTCAACACGGAAGTCATTCTTGCGCGTGCCGATCGAAACCGAACCGCGGCTGGCGTCGACAGTGGCACCCAGCCGTTCGGCAATTTGATTGACCCTCTCGATGACTGTACCAGCCAGAGAGTTGGAACTATCCCTGCGGGCGCTTTTGCCGCTGAAGCCGGTAAGGCCAAGCTCACCGCCTACGCCGCCAATGCTCGATGATCCACGCGGAGTGCCGCCAAACAAGCCGCCAAGAAGGCCGCCAACAGCGCCGCCGATGAAACCGCCACCGGGGATCGGAAGGAATGAACCGATGGCGCCGCCGATTGCAGAGCCGGTGCTGCTGCTAGGCAAGCCGATCAGATCCAGAACGCCGCCAGCAAGTTGGCCCTGCGCTGCGCCTTGAAGAGCGCCGCCGACAGCGCCCCCAATGCCTTCGAAGAAAGTTCCCGACTTGAATATGCTATCGAGGCCCGCGCCGACTTCCTCAAATACAGAGTTGAATGCTTCTTGCGCCGAAGGTGGGCGGTCACTGCGCCGGTCACCTGTGACGACGATTTCGTTATCGCCCGATGACGTGCCTTCCTGAAGACCTTGAACTGAACTCAATGCGCCGGATGACTTGATCGCGCTGGCGGCAATCGCAAAGATGCTTCCGCCAGTCACCGCGCTGGTGATCGCGCTAACTGCCCGCGTTACCTCGTTAAGTTCGTCTGTGGTCTGGTCGCCAGAAACGATGCCTTGCGCACCAACAGCGATCGGATCTGCAATTGTACCGCTGGCGATCCGTTGAGCCGCGTCAGTGATGGAGACGGCAGCGCGGTCGGTAGCAGTCGCTAGACGCGTTGCTCCATCAGCCGCCTCGCCATGGCTGTCCGCAGCGTCTTCCGCCTGCTGTCGCAAGATCTCGGTGGCGCGCTCAACGCCGTTCTTCCCGTCGACAAGTTCGCGCAGCTTCGCATCTGCGCCAGCAAACAACCGCTCGGTCAACTGACGCGCCTGAATGCGCGCCGCGTTGTCGATCAGATTGTTGGCAAAGTTCTTGATCGCATCAGCCGGATTGCGCCGGAAGTTGACGATCAGGTCTTCGGTTTCCTGACGGGCGTTCTGCGCAACGTCGAGGATCTGACCCATAACACGCTCGCGCTGGGCAAGCTGGTCGTTGATTTCCTCCTGATAGCGCCGCTCTTCAATGAGTTGGGCAAGCTCGTCGTTGGTGACTTCGCCAATGCGCTCTTGGATCTGTAGGGCTTGCTCGAGAGCGTCGGCCTCAAGAGCATAACCGTCAGCACGCAACGTCAGTAGCTCGGTGCGCTGCTGCTCTTCTTCTATGGCCGCGCGAATCGGCTCACGTAGACCGTAGAAAATGCGTTCACGGTCAGCATCCGCCATGGCTTGGGTGTAAATTCCCTCGCCAAGCGGATTGTCTTCGGTGATGGCAGCAAGGCCATTCATCGTTTGGCCGACAACCTGGTCAAGCTCACGCGCATCGCGCAGCGCTCGATCTAGGGCGCTGGACTGTTCATCATACTTGGCGAGAGTGTCGGCGCGGCGGTCTGTCAGGCGTTCGACGCGTTCCAGCCGGCGCTCTTCTTCGCGTCGACGCTGCTCATCAATGTCCGCTTGCGAACGCCCCTTGCGGCCGCTGGATGGAGATGCGGTTGGCGTGGGTGTAGGAGACGTGAATTCGACGTCTTCCCCTGTGAAGTTGCCAAATGCGCGGCGGCGGTCTTCCTCCGTGCCTTGGCCTTGAAGAAGCGCGGTGGCAGCCCGCGCTTGTTCCGCCTCACGGGCTGACCCTTGGGAAAGCGCCAGCAACTCAATTGCACGGTCGGCGGTGCGTTGGCTGCGCTCATCCAATCCATCAAGCGCACGAAGCTGACGGGTAATGGCGGCGGATGTCGTCTGGCTGTTGTCGTTCGAAAGCGAACCGAGAATTGCGCGGACCCGAGGATCAACAAGTGTCTCACTGACATTGCCAATGCCAGCATACCCACCGAATCCACCTTCATCGCGCCCGTCGACAAGCCCTTGCGCACGTCGACGAAGGCGGCGGCGATCAGCAAGCGCATCTTCGCGGTTGGTACGCTGCTTGAGGATCTGGTTTTCGATGAGCGCAGCGTTTTGCTCCCGAAGCACGCCCGTGGTTTGGTCGATGAACTTGGTGAGTTCCGCTTCGGCCACGGCCATCCGGTCACTAGCTTCAGCCGCGCGGTCCTTGCGGAACGCCAACTGGATCAACAGCGGGATCAGGATCGCTATGGCAATGCCAAGCGGGTTGATCTGCGCAAGAAGGTTCCGGGCGGCACCAGCGAACGAGAACGACGCCGCCTGTGCCCGGCTGGTGGCGGTGCGGTAGCGACGACTGTGGGTCGTTAGGATGCCCATCTGCGTCGACAACTGGCCGCCAACTGTGCGCAGCCGGTTCTTGGATGCAGAGAGGTTATCCTGCGCCACGCGAACACGGTCAAGAGCGACGCGGTACTGGCGAACCTCGCCCGGGTTGCCCGCAACAAAGCCTTGGCCCGGTGTCACCCGATTGCGAAGCTCCCGGGCAGTCTTGAGCGATGCCTGTAGGAATTGGCGCTCCTGCTGGATGCGTGACGCCAGCGCGGTTCGTTCAGAACGATATTGCTGGATTGCCTGCGCGCTGTTGCGACGTTGCTGCTGCGAAGCTTGTTGCTGCGCGATCGCAACTTTGCGTACCTCGGCGCGCTGGGCAATGAGTTGGCTGGTCGTGCGGGAGATGTTCGTGGCGGCAACGGCCGCACGGTAGCTCCCCCATGCGATACCGGCATTGAGAAGCCCGGTTGCAATGAAGTTCAGGTTCTCGGCAAGCCCGTTGACAACCGTTGCAAACGCGGTGGTCACCCCGGTGGCTTCGTTGCTCTCGCTGATGTAAGCGGTGAAGGCGTTAGACAGGGCCGTTGTCGACGTGGTGATCGTCGGCGGAAGTCGAGAAAGTTCTTCGTCGATCCTATCGCTTTGGCTGATGAGTGCGTCGGCGATGACCCGCGGGGTAAGCTCGCCTTCAGCGCCAAGCTCTTTCAGCTTTGCCAGAGGGACATCAAGGCCGTCAGCGATGGCTTTTGCCAGCCGCAGCGTGTTCTCACGCACAGACCGCAATTCGTCGCCTTGAAGCTCTTGTGAGCCGATGCCTTGCGCGAACTGGAATAGACCAGCCTCTTGGCTCGTTGCTGTGCCGCCTGACAGGCGTGCTGCTTTGGACGCAATCTCGGTTAGCTGCGTGATCTCATTGATCTGCAAGCCTGCGTCGCGGCCAGCTAGTGTCAGTCGAGAGTAGAGGTCGACGACAGGACGGATTGAAACCTTAGCCTGATCCGCAATCCGGATGCTCTCGCGCCACGCCATGTTGACGTCTTGCTGGCTCTCAAACAGCGGACGAAGCTGTGACTTCAGATCTTCGGCTGTCGACGCCATCCGGCCAAACGCAGCAATACCGGCACCAGCGCCAATGAATCCGAGTTGGATTCCTGAAAGCTGCCCTACGGCATTGCCGATCGCGCTGATACGGCCAGCGATTGGCCCAAGTGGACCCTGCGCGACGTTGGCGGCAATCGACGCTGAACGAAGCGCACGCTCGAGACGGTTGACTTCACGCGTGGCGCGGCGAGTCGTTCCCACTTGACGGGCGCCGACAGCGTTGGACCGGGCGGTTGCAACCGCGTTGGCCGCCTGTGCCGCGGTAGTGCGCTGAATTGCTTGTGCTTGGGCGCGCTGGGCTGCCGCCATTGCCTGAACTGAACCGGGTGATGTTCGACCGCCAACCTGCCCACGTGACTGTGCTGTAGCGCTCTGTGAGATGCGCGCGATGCGAGTGAGCGAATCCTTCGCCTGCCGCTCCATCTGCGCCAGGTTCTTTCGGTTGTCCTGTCCCGGCTTTATGTTGACGTAAGTCGTAAATTCGCGCGATCGATTGACCATCAGGTGCTCCCTAAAGGCCGGTCGTAATCGGTGGTCACGGTTGACTTACCCGATAATTAGCTCGTGCGGTAGCCTCTAAGGATGCGAAGCATGTATGTCGGCACCCGATTTGCCTCACCCTGCATGATCGTTCGTTGATCGAACCGCTTGGCGCGGCGGGTTACCTTGATTAGCCAGAAGATGACTACCGGGCGCTTAGGCACGACTCGAGTCCTCGTCCTGCCTGATTTTGGCAGCACCTTGGCGCGACCGGTCTTTGGGGACAGGCTGACGTTTTCCACGAAAAGCATGGCCAGATTGCCGCGCACTTGGCGGAAACGCAGCTTGCCGACACGCTGGTTCATGCCCGCTTGCGCCCACAGCTTTGGGGTTAGGCGTCGACGGCGGCCGCCTACGCTTACCAACTTCTGCGCTGCATCTGTCGGCACGGCCAACCACGATCCGTTGCGCGGCCTGATGATTGCCCCTTGGGTGTACGCTTGCAGCGCTTGACCGCCCCGGCTCTCGTCGCCGCCACGGGCGAATATCACGCCAAAAGGGTTGTCCTGAAGGTTTCGCCGGCGCTTCGTCTGTGACGACGCCTGACCGACGGCGTTGGACAGCTTCTTGAGGCCAACGGAGCGCATCTTGGCCTGTGTACGGCGTTGCCCACGCTTTGATGCCAGATGCGTCGCAGAGACGCCTGCACGATGCTGTTCGCGCTCTAACCGCTGCACCTCACGGCGCAGACCCCGTTCGATGTTGGGTATCTTTGCCGTGAAGGTAACAGAGGTCATTCAGCATTCTCGCGATAATACTCGTCGATGATGTTGAAAGCTTGGATCAACCGGACTGGTTCGGTGACGTGGCTTCCGCTGGCGTATCGACGGGTTGAGAGGTCGCCCCATCCGAGGCTGAAGTAGAGGCCGACGATTCGTCGGTGGTCTTCTCGGATGTGCTGTCGGGGGTTGGTCCAGTAGGTGATGTTGTCGAATTCCCACCGCTGGAATCCGAGCCTTCGATCTGTTTCGGCGAACCATTCAGGTCGGACTCGGTATCGAGCGGCGAGTCGGAGTTTCCCCGCTCTCGCCCGCTGACAACAGTTAGCTCAATGCAGTGCTGTTCGATCTCGGCCACCGCCTGTCGACCGATCTCTTGCATGAGGGCTTGATAGGATTCCGCCGTCACGATGCCGTCCTTGCGCTCGCACTGCGCTTTCACGCCATCCCAGTCTTGGATCATAATACGAGCGGTCCCGCGTAGCTGACGCTTGGCATAGCTCATCTTTTCGACAGTCAGGTCGCGGACACGTTGCGACTTCTCGCGCATTTCATCCATGAAGATAAGGGCTTGCGAGCGGCGCTTACGGCCCATCGTGTGGGCGGGCAGAGGGTCCTGCGGAAGATCCGCTTCCGGCATGCCGTTCTTGATGTCGAGCAAGCGCTGGTCTTCCTGCGCCTGCCAGATGTTCACAGCGTCGCCATGCACTTGGTCGGCCAGCCACATTTCTTCGACCATGTTGGCGTATTCTTCAGCCTGCGCGTCATCGTCTACGACGTTGAAAATCTCACGGATAAGCTGCGCGCGGAAGCTTTCGTCCGTGATCGGCGTGATGTTGTGGCGGAAAAGCTCTATCCCGATGTCTTCTTGCTCCATGAGCGAAGGCTGGGGAATAAGAAGAACGACGCCCTCAAAGGACGCAGGTGAGAAGGGGCGCGGCTTGGCGCTAAATACGAAAGGTTGCATTGTTCACTCCGGATCGGTGGTTGGTTCAGCGACCGCACACCGATCCGAAAGCGAAGCGAATCACCACCAGATGGCGAGGGTCGAAGACTTGTCTACGCCCTGAAACGCACCATTACCAGTGAGGTTGACGAAACCGTTGCGGTCGCCCGGGTTGTTCAGTGGGTTGAGTACCACTTCACGCTCGAGGAAGCCGAACCGGTTCCCCGCACTCTGGCCCCACGTCGACATCACAGACATCGTGCTTTGGCCGTTCACGCGGGTTTCGATGTTGAAGTCAGTCACCGCCATCTGGTTCAGGTCGAAATCAAGCGTCCGTGTGGTCGACATGATTTCGTACTGGTCCTGACCTTCTTCAGCGTGGCTGTTCGATGCACCAGCAACGTCGCCGCCCATTTGGAAGCGCGAGGACTGGTGACCAAGGGCCACACGGTCAAGGCTGAACTTGCCGTTCTTGTAGGGCGGAATGGACCCGAGAAGCGACGTCGGCAGCGAAGGCGTGGTATCGTCAGCGACATCTTCAACCAGACCCTTCATCTGGAAATCCATCGAGGGGAACACTTGGTTCTGCTCGTTGGAAACCGGGCGGTCGAAGGTAAGCTGGTTGATGCGCACGTCCTTATAGTCGTAGCGCTTCTTGTCCTTCCACACCGATACCGACAGCAAGGGCGGATCAGTCGTCAGCGTACCAAGCTGATAGACCACACAAGGCGGGATTGTGACTGTCGACGCGTCACCAGGCGTGCTGCCAAGCGTTTCGGCCAGAGATGCCGTCTTGGATGCGCCGGTATAGGCGTCGACAAGGGACGTTCCCTTGATCGCACCAGTGCCGATGTCAGCATGTTGGACCGGGAAACCGATATAGAAATCGTCCGTGCCCACAGCAGTTGCGCCCAGCACAAGCGCTGTCGCCGTCATACCAGTACCGCCAGCTTCAGAGATAGCCGTGGCGTTGATAACTTCGGCATAGCCAGCCGCTTGAAGCACGCGCCCAGGCACCCATTCACCGGAAGCGAACGGTGATGCACCGCCCGGCCCACGCACTGGCATCGACGCCTGAATGGCACCAGTCTTACCTAGGTAGATCCGTGCAGGCGTGTGGACAGAGCCAGTTGCCGTCGGATCTTCGGTTTGAATGATCTCTTCGTTGTTCTGCGGCGGCGCCACAGCAATGAGATCAGCGGCGCTAGGTGCGGTGAACACACCAGCCACACCTTGGATGGCGATTGCCATCGCGGTGATGCGAGATTTATGGTTCCAAGCCATCGCTCAATTACTCCGTTTCTTCCGAGCCGGCCTTGCCGTCACCCGATGATGTGGTTGAAGTTGAGGGACTCGAGTCGCCCTTGGTGGACGCCTTTGATCCCGACGTCGAACTCGTTGTCGACGAAGTGGTGGTTTCAGGCTTGGTGGCGGGGTCAGATGCGGGCGCCTCACCTTCGCCGGCACCGCGCTCTTTAGCCGATTTCGGCACGATGCGCTGTTCGGTAACGCCGGTGCGCTCGTCTGTCACCTCGATACGCTTTGTGTCAGGCGAGAGGCCAGGTGCAAGGCGGTCGGTGCCAGTCTGATTGGCCTTGTCGACCGCATCGCCGCGCTTATCTGGTGACGCCTTTGCGGCTTCAGCCAGTTCAGCCACAGTGTAACTGCCGGGAGGCAGCGTCATCGCAGCATTAGCATCCTTGCCTTCAGCATCGGCCTCGGGCGCTTTAATCGTTAGTTTGTCCATCACACGTTCCCCGTTACTGGAAGCAATTCGAGCAAATTGTCGTAGCGCGTCCTGTATAGCACAACCACGCTAATTACCAATCGTCCTTTGTCCGGTGTCGAATCCTCGTCCGGATCAATGTCGCTTGGCAGAATATCGTCGACAACCTGCCGCATGGGCGCCGCCTCGTCCGGGTTGACCAACACGTTGGCACAGTAGCGAGCCATAGCAAGAAGGTCATCAAACCCGGTGACATCGATGTCGTCAGTCGGCGCGGCGGTTTCATCATCGGGTTCGGGCGAAAGCTCGAGATCCACGATGATGTCCAGAGTTGCCACCCAAGGCACCTCCGAATGCGTAAACATGTCGCCCGCTTCCTCGCGCACCGCGGCGTCGACAAAGCGTACCGCGACGCCTTCTTCGGTCTTGCGGACATGGCGGTGACGGGCGTGGCGGATTTTGAGATCTGGCATCGAGAAGTCAGTCTTGAGATCTGACGCTTCGATCGCGTTGCGAGCGGCCACTAGGATAGTTGTTTCGGGAGCTACAGGCTTAGGCATCAGGCCACCTTCATCAAATCAAAGATCCAGTAGCGATCATCCTCATCGGGCTGATCTGGACCGGGTTTGAATGTGCCTTCACCAAGGCGCGCTGCCTTTATGCGATGCGATGCCTCAATTGTCGACACCAGATACTTCCCAATCTTCAGGCGGGGGCGAGAACCAAGGTTCCCGTCGATCCCGTCCATGCGGAGGTCTTCTGTTTCGATTATCACGAATGCCTTGAGCCGCGTGAAGCTTGATCCATCACAGGCATAATAGACCACATCGCCGAGTTCATCGTCGACAACAGTGTCCATTGTAGCGGCGTTTTCAGCCCATCCCATGACTTTCTCCTATGCAAAGGGCCGCCCGATCTCTCGAGCGGCCCTCCCAAGGCTTCGGCTCCCCTAAGCCGAACACTTACGTGACGGGCGCAGCTTCCGGATCGACAGTTGGCGAGGCGCCACCATCGTCGGTGCTGGTCGTCGCAGCCGGTGCAGCATCGGCGGCGTTGGCAGACTGCTCGGTTTCCGATGCTGGCGTTGCAGCAGCACCTTCCTCGGCGGCAGCAGGACCTTGGTCGCCCCCGCTGTTGGTGTTGGCCTCTGCATTGCCACCACCGTTGTCGCCGCCACCTGTCTCGGCGCCATCACCAGACCCGTCGGACTGGCCTTCTTCGACGACGTCCTCGTCAGCACTGGCAGGGCTGACAGCACGAATGCGAGCTTCGATCGCCTGAACCGCACTGTCGCGGTTCTTGCCACTTTGCTCTGCCTTCAGCATGTCGCCAAGGACCGTAAGGTCGCTTGTCTCACGCAGGGTGTTTCGCAACTCGCGAACACCCACGGCTTCAACGCCGTTGGCAACACGAGAACCTGCCGGCTGTGCCGTCAGGTGCGCTGATGCCGCTGCTTTGGAAATCACAGGCGGCGTGGCGTCTTCGCCACCCTCTGTGTCATCCGAACCAGCGTTGGCGTTCTTCAGCACTTCTGCCAAACGACGGCCAGGGTCGGGCGCATCGCCTGTCATCAAGACGACATAGGCGGCGAAATCTTCTGCGCTGGCTTCGCCAACGTCTTCGCCCAAACCCTTGCGGATCACCTTGTCGGCGTCGTCTTTGGTGAACACACCAAAGCGATACCGCTCGTCTTCATTTTCAGGCTCAAAGCGCACCATGCCCGTCGAAAGGCCGATCGTGCCCATGGCAATAGCTTTGACTAAACGATAGGTCATAGATCGTTACCTCTCTTCAGGTGTTTCAGTTAGCCCGTGCGCAGCCCTTTGAGCAGTGCTTGCGGGAAGATGCAAGCATACAGCGGGTAGCTGCGCAGGTGCATGTCGACGTGGTCAGCGATTGCTGGACGCATGTCAGGGACGATGTACGGATATTCCGCCCGGCCCTTCTGATTGACGTCAGCGTTCGTTTCGCCCGGTGACCAGTAGACGTTGAACACGTCCTTGGCGCCGACCGGGAAGAAGATCGCGTCGTTGGTGCCGACGTCGATGTCGCCAGCGGTGGTGCCTTCGTAGTGATGGAAGACGACGTTGCCGACTTCGACCGACGAATAAGTAGGCGTTTGCAGAAGCGGGTTCTGCGCGAGCGCGATATACCGTGCGGTTTCCTGCGCCTGCCAGCGAGCAACGATGTCGTTGTGCGCGATGAGCGAATACCAGAAGGTGTCGCCGACCAAGCAGTGGATCTTGACCTGCGGACCCCAACGGCCAGCATCCTTCAGGACGTCACGCATTGGATTGCGCACGTTCTGCTCGACAAAGGTGCCAAGCTGATTGTTCGCAATCGCCGAGAAGTCGAAGTTGATCGCCGACGGTTCGGCAATCCCGTATTCGGTGAAGAAGTCGACAAGCAGCGTAGTGCCGTCGGCATCATAGAGCTTGCCTTGCAGCGCGTTGAGGCGATGGAATTCCTTCGTTGCCTCAAGGTCGGTGCGAAGCTGCGCCATGCGCTCGACCGTGAGGTCTTGAGCATTTTGCAGGCGGATGCGTTCGGGCAGCGCGATGCTGGCAACCGATTGCAGTTCACCAGCGCGAACCGTGTCCATCTTGCCCAGCGGGATGGTGGACAGCGCACGGACCCGGCCCTGACGGCGGATCTGTTGCGCATCGGGCGCGCCGAGTTCACGCGAAGGAATTAGCTGGTATCCGCCATCCTTCTCGAAAAGCAGCACTTCGCGATCGGCGATCGGCTTTGGCTGGAAAATCCGCATCTGGCCCAAAGCCTGCGGGACGAAAGGCACTTTGTCGACAAGGCGCTGAAGGCTCGTCACCTTGAAGACATCGTTACCGAAGATGTCAATTACACGTTCCATGGGTCACTCCCCTTTGCGCTTGGCCCCCGCCCCGCGCGATGGTTAAAGATTAGTACCGGACGATAACTCGTTCGGCTTCTGCCTCCGCAACCATGGCATCGAGTTGAGCCTGGTTGAGCGCGTTCTCGTATTTGAGCGCGTTGCCGTTGACCGGCTGATCGCGCACAACACCAGTTGCACGTTGCGTCGACGTGGAATCGGGAACATCCTGATACAGAATGCAGCCGAAGGCGGCGGTCCCCGGTACGGTGTCAGCCGGATCGAGAGGGGCATACGTACCGGGCGTGGCGGTGATTTCACCAAGCACAGTACCAGCTTCGAGATCGCCGCTGTTAGCAGCAATCGTGATGTGTTCATTCGACTTGATCGGGTCGTTGACGCCGATGCAGAAGTGACCGGGGCCACGGTTGCCGAAAGTATGGGTGTTGATTACGCCGGCCATTGGCTGGTCACTCCCTTAATGTCCGACGCCGTTGTGCGATGCCGGGATTGTGATGTTACCAGCCGCGTTCGGCTGCACAGAGGCAGCAGGCGCGACCGGAGCGGTCAGACCGTTGGCTGTCGACACGCGATCAATGGAACTAGCCCAAGGATCTTTGTCGCCGCCTTCGGCACCTTCGTCGAGCGCGGCGGCAGGGTCAGTGCCATGGCCGAGATCGACATCGGTGTCTTCGATACCTGCATTGGTATCGGTTGTGGTGGATGTCTCGGCGGCTGGACCGCGAGACTTGAGTTCCGCAATGATCTTGTCAGCGGAAGCATCGGTGTTGGCGAGCATGAAGGACGCGTCGGCGTAATTCGCCTTGCCTTCTTCTGAACCAAGAACCGCGGCGGTGCGATCGCGTTCGGCCTTCTGGCCTTCCGTAACGCCTTCAGCGCGTTGTTCTTTGGCGAACGCTGCCGCGTCATTTGTCGACACGGCCTCGACTTCATCGCCTGCATCTTCGGACTCTTTGTCCTTGCCGGCGCCTTCGTCCTTTTCCTTGTCGGTGTTGCCAGAAGCTTCCGCTTCATCGCCGGCTGCTTCTTCAGACTCGCCGGCTGGCTCGGGACCAGCTTCAGCGTCTTCGGCAGCACTTTCAGGCTCTTGAGGATCAGCCGCCATCAATGCAGCGATGCTCGAGGCGCCCATCAGTTTCATCTTAGTAGCCATTCTTCTAGCCCTTCATCTTCAAGCGATATAACGCTCTAGTTCCAACCAAGCCTCTGGCTCGGAAAGCACGTCACTGACTAAGCCGGTGGCCAAGGCTTGCTGGCCTGTATAGACGCGTGCATTCGTTTCGTGAACACTTTTTTTGTCAATTCCCCTGTAAAGTGACACGCGCCCCGCAAAATAGTCGTCAGCTTCGTCGACAACGGCCTGCAAATCAGCAAGCGTTTGTTCGTCGATGCGCTCGAATTCGTTGGGCTTGTATTTTTCCGACTTCGACCGGATGATCGTTGCCTTAATTCCTTCGTTTTCAAGGTATTCGGCCATTTCAACATGTACGATCACGGCGCCAATCGAGCCGACACCGCCCAGCGCAGGGACGAAAACTTTGTCCGCAGATGACGCCAAAGCATAGGCTGCTGAATAAGCGTGATCCGCTGCACACGCCCAAATGGGTTTTCCACCCATTCGTTCACTGTTGGCGTAAATTGCATCGGCCAGATCGAACAGTCCGTCGACAGCACCACCACCACTGTTAATTTGGAGATAGATCGCTTTGACCTTGTCGTTCTCCATCGCGTGAACCAGTTGCGTCCAGATGCCGTCATAGCCGGTGGCCCCGGAATAAGGGCCAACGCCCCACTCCCGACGAAGGACGCCTTTGATTGGGATGATCGCGATGCCGCTTTCCGACAGTCTGTAGGGCGTCCAGTCACGCGATGTTTCGGCCATGCCCGGATGTGCAGCTTCAGCCTTCGTTTGACTGGCCTCCATCCGCCCCATGGCGGCGAGATCCTGCATGTCACGTTGCGTCAACGAATCGTAGTCATCGACGAGTGACTGAATGTTCATCTTGCCCGACATCACAGACAAAATCATTTGTGCGGTCGACGGATTGACGAGAAGCGGGGTGTTGAACAGTTGGTTCATCACGAACGGCAGGTGGACGCTAGGCATCAGGTGTTTCCTTCTTCGTTGACGACACCATCTCCATCACCGTCACGCTCGTTGCCCGACGACTTCTTCTTCGGCTGGTCCGTGTTATCTTCTGCGGCCGACGAGGCTTCCTCATCGTTCGCAGCTTCTTCCTCGATCTTGAACACCTCTGGCTCAAGCGTGAACTCAAGCTGCTCGGCGTCACGATGCTCTTCTGCGATCTCGGAGAAGATGTCCTCGACGTCGCGGCCACGCTCTGCGGCCAGGTGTGTGCGGCTTTCCAGCCGCTTCTCGAGCAAGATACCTTGTGCGCGGGCGTCTTTCTCTGGATCTACCTGCGGCATAGCCGGGCCAATCCACTTACACTTTGTCAACGCAACCCGATGCTCATCCCAGTTGTTGGCAATGCGTGTGGGCAGGGCTGTGCGGCCCTTCTTGATCGCTTCCTCGAGAACGGCTGTGTAAATGAGGTTGCAAACATGCTGGCCGTACCACCAGCGCATTTTCATAATGCCCATCCAGATGTCGAGAATAGCCATGCGGGCAGCCGAGAAATTGGCGTCCGACATGTTCTTCGACAGTTGCTCAAAGCTGACGCCAATCGACGAAGCGAACTGGCGCAACCAGCCGTTCCGGAACTGCGTTGGGTCATTGATAGCGCGATTGACGCCAGTCATGTTGATTTTATCGCCGGGAGGCAGAACCGGAATTCGTGCGCCGCCGACGCGCATCTTGGTGTCGTTGTAATAGTCCAGCTTGTTGCCAAACAGTGACCATGTGTCCTCGGCGCTTGCGCCGGCAGCCGGGGCCAGACTGTTGGCCACAGAGCGTGAAGTACCTTCGCTTTCGATATAGGTGGCAAGCGTCTGATTGATGGTCGCGCTGGCAAGGTAAGCGTCGTCAAACTTGTCGAGCATGTTTGACTGCTTGAGGATTGTCACCAGTGTTGACACACCGCGCATTTGGCCGGCGCGCGTCTTTACGAACCAGTGAAAACCGATTGGGCGGCCCGTCTTGCTTTCTCGCGGCACCATCTCATAGTCGAAGTCTGTCGCTGTGTGCGCAACATCCCCGGGATGCTTCTTGCGAACGTAAAGCCCGACCATGCGGCCATGCTTATCCGTGATCCGGCCCTCAACCACATTGGGGTTTGCGGCCTTTTCCAGTGGCGTGTCGATACGGTCAGGGTCAACCATTTCGACATAGGTTGCCCAGCGGTGGTTGAACGACTTGCGGCGCTTCTCATCGTAGTGGATGACACCAGCGACCTCTGCATCGGGACCAGTGAGGTTGCGCATTCCCAGCCAACTCATCCCGCCAAAGTCGTAATGCCCTTCTGCGTCTTGCAGCAAGCGCGAATCGTAGCCCCAGTCGTGGAACTGGCTTTCGAAGCTCTTGCGGATCTTTTGCTGCTCTTCCTTGTCAGTGATCCCGAGAGCGTCAAAGTCTGGCGTAGCACGAACCGACAAACGAGCGCCGGTGACCATGTCTGCCTTCTTGTCGATCGCACCGCGGATGTGTTCGCTGTACCGTTCAACGTGACGGGCTGCCTTGACGATGTGCGACCGTCCGTACTTCACTTCCTGTGTTGCCGACATAATCGGCGGCAGTTGCCAAAGCTGGCCCGAATGGCTTTCGAGGTTGCGATACAATGCCGACGCTACCGTCAACTCGCTCCCGGAAATTTGACCGGTGGTTATCTCTGGCATCAGCCGAACTCCACTGCAATTGCGCCGCCCGCGTCACCACCGATCGGCAAATTTCGTTCACGGGCTTCGTCGGCAAGCTCGCGAAGCTCCGCATTGATAAGCTTGATCTGTGACGGGGTGTATTCGATGCGGCGACCTTCGCCGGCAATCACTGCAACCTGGCCCATGGCGACCTTCTTCTTGGCCGCACGGTACTCGCCGATTTCGTCAATGATCTGCTGATCGCTCCAATCGTGATATGGCCGCATGTCCGTTCCTCTATTCGGCGTCGCGATTTACCTGACGAAGCCGGTCAAATACATTTTCTGGCGCGTTTACCACAGAACCAAGCCCGTGTCCCCGTGGTTTCGGCGCCGCCCACACTGGTAGCTCTCCCTCCCATAGCACGGGACGGTCAACCTTCAACGCTTCACGCGCAACTTCGCAGGCAATCCAGCCGTCCCATGTCTCGTTCCGCGCAGCGATTGCGACCCACTCACCGTTGGTGAAGCGCTCCGCTGTCAACTCCCGCCATAGCCGTGGGCTGGTTTGCGCCGGCAGGTGCATCCGACCCGGGCCGGGCGTTTCAATCTTCATCCGCTTCGCGATGAGCCGCTTGATCTCGTGGACATTGGGGAACCGCTCATAAACCTGCGTCGCAAGCTGCTTGCCCTTGTCGTCATAAAGGACAGGCTTCGATTTGCCGTATGCTTCCGCCTTCTTACTGGCGGCACCCTGCATCAGCATGATTTGGTATTGCTCAACAATTCGGCCCTCTGTGCGGGAGAGCATATTGGCGCACCATGTCCGGGCGTTGTTGGTCACACCGGGCTGGCCAGCGCTGTTGACGACGGTTTTAGCGATCGGCAGGAATAGCTCTTCCATGCCAGCCTCAAGACGTTGCGGATTTGATGCAAGCGGGTAGCTCGAGGCAATGACCGCTTCTTCTATCACATCCCAATCGAGAAGCCTGTTGCCCGGATCTATGTTGTCAAATGCACCGTGCTTACCGAAGGCTGGCCATTGCTTGATGGCGTAGCTGTCGATCAACCATGATTGCTTGTTCAGATCCCAGCCGACCACGCGAACCTCGAAACGATCGCCTTGAACGTCGACAAACGCTGTAAGGAACATGACGCCGGCCGGAACGGTCTTCATCTCGTAATGAGAAGCAAGGCGGCTGGACACAACTTTCCAGCTTTCCATCTGCTCTTCGGCCTTCGTGGCTTTCGGTGTTTCACCGAGCTTCTTCACCACAACCTCTTTGAAGTGGACCTCGTTGAGCGGGTTGGCATCCAAAGAAAGCTTGGCCGACGCCCAATCTCGAGCGGTTTCACGTAGCTTCACAAACGGCGCCATAAACGCGTGGATCACGAAGCCCATCTGCGTCGCGACTCGCGTTTCTCCGTCGACAGTTCCGTCGTCCTTCCACTCTTGGTGAGGCTGTAGCCAGCGACCAGCGTTCATCAATTCTATCCGCTCGTCCGGGCCGAATGTGGCTGTGCATCCTTCGTGCGGACATTCCAGCACCACGTTCTCGGCCACCATGTCTAGGAATTCGACGCGGTCCATGTCATCCGCCTTGCCCATCAACTTGGGCACATTCCAATAGATCCGCGGCTTGCCCCAGTCTTCGATCTCGGCGGCTGGTGATGAAACACCGCCACACTCGGGGCATCTGACGTGCCATAAGTGAAGCAGGCAATCCTTCAGCACCAGGTCAATGCCGCCATCCGGTCCAGCATCGGGGTGCGAACAAATGTAAGCCTTCGAATCGGTGCCGTATTCTTCCTGCCGCGACGTGATGAGCGTCATAATCGCATCACGAACCTTCTTGTCGTAAGCGTCGATTTCGTCGGCGACGATAACGGGGGCGGAACGGCCACGCAGAGCGCGGGCTGTAGCGTTCCGCCACAAGACCAGAGCGCGGCCGATCTTTTTACGGGTACGAGATTTGTTGCGGCTTTCTTTCCAGTCGATCTTCTCGGCGACCTTCTGGTGGATCATCAGCATTTCTTCGCCGCGTTCATCGATGTAATCGTTGACCGCGTCTTCGTCCTGCATCAGCCAAAGCGTGTCTTTGAGTGGGCCATAGGTCCAGTTGCGCAGCAGCATGTTCTCCGCGCTGACAGTCTTGGCAGAACGTGTGTTTCCTTTAACGCCGACCGTTCGAACGTCCGGATGGTCGCAGGCGTTGTTGATGTCGTTTGCGTAAGGGGTCAGGTCCGGATCGTAAGGGAATGGGTCACCGCCCGGGTTGACCATCAGCCGCTCATTGGCGGCGAATTCGTTAATCGTTATCGCCTGCTGTGGAAGTAGGGAATCAAGTCTTCCGCTTGCTATTTGTCTTGCGTCGGCGAGGTGCCTTCCGCTTGCTAGATCCTCTAGCTGCCTTTCCAGTTGGTTTGTCGACAGCATCGCTCGTTAGGAACCTTTTCAGCCTGCGGTGTGTCGAAAGTAGCTGATCGCTACCGTTTTTGTCGACCATCTTGCGCAATTCTGGCGGCAAGCGCCCGTGCGGATCGATGAAGTTCGACAAGTTCGACATGAATTCTGACAGTTCAGAGAACACAGCGCCTAAGACAAATGACACGTCTTCAGCAAGTACAAGCTTGCCTTGCTCGATTGCCTCTTGCTCAAACTGGGCGCGCATCTGGTTGGCCTTCGCCAATTCCGCGATCGACAAATCACCGCGGATGTTGGACGCCATCTGATCTGGCGCACCGGTCAGCTTTGATAGTCGCTCGGCTTTCGATTCGGCCGCCTTTTCGTGGCGCTCGAGAAACGCCTTCATCGTTTTCAGAACCTCGCGACGATCAAAGACATGCGCGTTGTTTTTGACCGAGACGTGTTCGGGGAAATCCATTTCTTTGCGCTTGTTCACAAAGCGCGGCTTGGTCACTCCCCAAATATCCGCACACTCTTGCAGCGAGAGAACCTGCCCTTTGCGGGTTTTCTTCAGCAGCGCATTGACGTCAATGAGGCGCTTTTCGTCAGTCTTGTCGGCCATCAGCGATCCGCGTGAGTTCTTTCAAAACGCGACCTTCTTCGGCGAGTTTGGCCTGTCGCTTTTCAATGATTTCGATGACAAACGGCACAAGCTTCTCCGGAAACGAGATAGACTGGCGAGCGGTCGCCACGGCATCTGTTAGCAGAGAAAATGGCAGATTGGCGAATTCCAAGACAACCTGGTCGGAATACTCTTTGCGAGCCTCTGGCGACATACGGCAACATGCCAACGCCATAAAGCCCGCCAAGTCCTGCATTACGAACGACTCGATGTGCGCTGTGGGCTGTTGAGCAAGCGGCGAGGCTTCCTGCGCCCAGCCGTCCAAGGCTTGCTGAAGGACCGCTCGTTCCGGCAAAGATGATCGAATGGCGTCTTCGTCAGCTTCGTTGACCAGCCTGTCGAATGCGATCGACTGTCGAACTTGCTGCCGTTGCGGCTGGCCCCACGACTTCTCCTGTGTCTGGATCAAAGCGGTCTGTTGCGCTGGCGAGGTATTCCCCATTGATAGTCCTTTCGAAGATGTGTGGCTTCAGGATCTTGCTCATCGCGAGCTTGAAGCGATTCGTTCTGCCTTGGCCCGGTGCAATTTTGCCGAGCAAAAACGGAGAGTTTCGGATGTTGTCGAAGACGGCTGCCCAAACATCGATAGCGTCCTCTCCTTCATTCATGTGCTGCTTTGCTCGAGTGCGAGCGTTATCCAACATCGTGTCGGTAAGCTTTCGGATGCCTGCAATGTGCGGGTGTTCCTGTTTAAGCTGCTGCCAGTTGACTTCAATGAAACGACCTAGCCCCCAGCCGTTGGCGCGCGCCGTTTCGGCGCTGACCGGTTCACTCACTGGTTCAATGACTGGTTCACTAATAGGTTTGGGTGCCACTGTGGCGGGGGGTGGATGACTCCCTGACACCGGGGTGGTGCCAGTCTGGCATGGGTCAGGCGCCACCGTGACACCGGTGCCAGCCACGTCTTCATCGACATCAGTGACATCGATTGGTGGGATGTCGAACATGTCGACGTCCTCAAAGAATTGTTGGTGGGGGCCGGGCTGCTTTGGGTTTCTCTTGGTCGAGATGAAGGGCAGCCGTTCCAGATCAATCAGGTATTCACTGCTCGAATCCATGCGCCGACGGATCCTGATGAGGCCAATCCTGTCCGCCTGCTTCAATGCACGCTGGACAGACCGCGTTGACAATCCCGTGAACTGCTCAATGGACCGAACAGATGGGTAGCAATACCCTTCCTTGTTGGAATAATCAGCCAGCGCCATCATAACCCACTTGAGGTTGCGGCCCGAACCTTCATGTTCCTTTTGAATTGGCTTCACCATCTCGTTCCAGACCTTAACCTGGCGGCATGAGATGAGAGCCATGACTTCAAACGCCATCTTACCCTCCTACACTAGCAACGGCTCTTCTTGGCCGATGTCATATTTGTTGAATTCACCCGATCGTACCGAAGAGATCTCCGGATAGAATTTAGCCGTCTGTGTCGACGTGCGGTTGTGTCGGCATTTGGCAAAGATCAGGTCGAGTTTGTTGCGCGATGCGTGCATCTCGTTCTCCCATTCTTCATACAAATTGGTGCCGTCTTTGCCCTTCTCGCCCTGCTTGGGCTTCTCTTGCTCGAGATAGTATTCCTCGCGGTAGAGCATGCAGACCGAATCGGCGTCTTGCTCGAGATCGCCACTTTCCTTCAGGTCGGACAGAATTGGTCGCTTGTTAGGGCGCTGCTCGACGGCGCGGGAAAGCTGCGCCAGAGCAATGAGGGCGACGTTGTAATCAGCAGCGATGTCTTTCACTGCCTGACTGACGTGCTGCATCCGCTCATATCCACGAACAATCTCACGCCCATCAGGGTAGCTCGCTTTGAGCAAGCCGAGATAGTCAACGACGACAACCTGCAATTCAGAGCCTCTGGCCTTCCACATAGCGCATTGCTGCGCGATGAGGGATCGAACGCGCTTCACATCACACCTGCCCGGGTTGATGAAGCGAATAGGTAGCAGCCCAGCGCGGGCTTCAACCTTGGCGAAGTTTTCTAAGTCTTCACGCGACAACTGGCCTTTGCGCATTGCTGTCGTGGTCATCTCGTAACCCATGGCAGACGCGGTGTCGGCCATGCTCCGAATTGCGCATTGTTCTGCGCTCATCTCGTGGTTCAGGAAAAGCGTGGGATGCCCATTGATGGCGTACCCCAGCGCGATCGATGATGCTGCCGATGATTTTCCCATGCCGGGCCGCCCTGCGAGAATGTTGTAAGTCCCGCGTTCGAACAAGCCCATGCCTATGTCGAATTCTTCGACGAGCGCGTTCTTTAAGCCAGCCGCGTTAGGGTCATCATTGATGCGCTTATAGCGCTCAAGCACCATGCCGGCGTAATCACCAGCGTCATAGGCGATGTCGACTCGAGTCCTACTCGCGGCGGCGTGACCGACACTTTCAACCGAGCCGCAGATGTCATCTACCGCTCGATCTTGCTCTTCCTCGAGAGAGACAACGCCTTCCCGCATCGCCTCGCGGGCTTTTCTTCGCGCACTAAGGTCGGCGATTTGGTCTGCAAGAGACGGCGCTGCGAGTGCAGCAGCGGGTGCCTCAACGAGCGTGTCGAGATATTCACCATATTGAGCCTCACTGTCCTGTTTGAACACCGACCGGATTGTCAGCGCGGTGGCGGGTTTACCAGCACCAGCGAAGCGCAACAACACGTTCATAATTCGACCATGAAGCGGATCGGCAAAGTCTTCGGTAGAAACCCTGTCGGCAAGCTCTTGGACCAGATCGTTCTTCAGCAGCATGGCGCCAAGCAGGGCGCCTTCCGCTGTTATGTTTATGAGGCGATCACCATCCGTCATGCGTCATTCTTCCAGCATGTGCAGTGGTCACATTTGATTGCGGGATCCCTTGACGTTTCGGGGCAACCAATAGGGCCACAAGCCTCGCAGGCACCTTGCTTGTTGATCGGACCAGTGGCCTCGCAGCGCAGGCATTTTCCATGCACGCCCTTGCGGACGGGGTGCGCGACTTCGGTGCGCTCTTCTTCGCGATGGGACCAACCCCACGACGTCCAGCCTTCGCGCTCGCGTCCTGCGAACATGTCGATGCGTTCACCGCGGGCAAAATGCTCCACACGGCGGTAATACTCATCAGGCTTGCGGCTGTGTTCCGAGACTGGCGCCAAGATCATCTGGCGGATGTCCTTACGGATGCCCGATGGCGAACCGATGCGCCCCAACATCACGAACTCGGCATTCTGGCGCGTGGTGTAACCCATGCCGAAATGCAGGTCTTCCGCAAACAGCGGGGTGTCCCCCAGCGTTGTCATGTCGAACGTCTTCTTGGTCTTCACCCAAACGAAGGCTGTCGACACAGGGCGAACGCCCCACCGCTTGAATAGCGACTTGTGGACGCCCTCGACCATCAGCGGCCCGGTGATCCAAAGAAACACATAGGCGTCCTTTGACGCGATGTCTTTGATCGGGAGCTTCGCGATATGCTCGAGATCCATTGTCGGATAGTGCTTTTGCGGCGAACGCTCACTTTCCGGGTTCTGGACAGGCGCACGGCTACGAAAGTGCCACGGCGGGTCCAGAGAGATGATGTCGAATTTTTTGTCTGGCAGTGGGGGGAGGGGGAGATTGTCAGCCTTGGGTGATTTGCTCATGCGCGTTCACGCTCCTTCATCAAAAGATCATCTCGCCATGGGCGAGGGTGGTTCTCATCTCCGATGAGCGACAGTCCGTAATCAAGGATGCCGCACGCCTCTGCTTCATCGGGAATTTCCGTGTGCCAGCCGAACGACTCGCACTTCTCAACGGCCAGTTGCTTTGGGTCTTCCCCGGGCAAATAGCTCTTTTTGTCCTCGGTTTTCTTGAAGCCAGCGCCGCGACCTATGAAGTGCTTGCGCCAGGTTTGGATCGGGACAGACCAGCACCATGGGTTTTGTTGCCAGTTCAAGCGCCGCTCTACAAATTTCTGGTATGCAATCTTCTCAACGGTCCCGCCAAGCGTGATGAGGCGGTAGACAGTTTCGATGTTTATCTTTTTGGCAATGTGTTGTTGCTCAAAGAACCAATGCGTCACAGGGACGCCTGCTTTCATGGATTGCTCATAAAAGTCTTCAAGCCAACGCTCGAGCGCGTCGACAGGCTGCCCCACCTCACCGGGCTTCCCCGGCAAGGTGAAGTGGCCAAAGAATGGGCGGTCCATGCCTTGCGCATGCCACGCCCACCCCGTTGTGGTAGCCAGATCAAGGGCTAGAGCGGAAAACCTCACTCGTCGCCCATCAGGTCAGAGTTGTCAGCCGCAGCCTGATCGGTCGCAGCTTTCATTCGCTCGTGGAGCGGCCGGTCATCGCCTGCATCAGCATCGTTTCCTGCCGACGCTTCAGATCCCGAACCATCTTCACCTGAAGAGCTTTCGCCACCTTCGGGTCCATCGGCGGAACGGTCAGCTTCGGACGCGGCGGCCTCGTTAGCGTGATCGTTTCCACCTTCATCTCGCGACGCCTGAATATCTTGACGAGTCGCTTGAGCAGCAAGCTCATCTTCGTCCGCTTCTTCAAAGGTATCCGCACCGTCATCAGGCCCGGGCGATTGCCCATCGGTGGAGTTATCATCACCATCGACTTCATCAGCGTCGGATGCGGCTTCTCGATGATCGCCTTCATCATCTCGGGCGTCACCTTCAAGTGCATCTGCCTCGTCGCCAACATCGCTTTCCTCCATGCCTTCGGGTTTGTCTGCGTCGTGCGCGAGCCGCAGATTGACTTCCTTGCCCTGCGCCATGTCGACCATGTCAGCGCCAGATGTCGGTGTGCCGTCAGCTTCAAGCAGACCATTGATGTCGCGGAAGATACGAAGCTTCTCTGCGTCATCGCTTCCTTGGATCTTCAGGAAGAACTGCGACGCCGCCTTGTGAACACCGTTCACAGTCTCGGCGGCATTGTAGATGTCGTCGATCTTTTTGGCGCCCTGCGATTGCTTCTTCTTGAGCGGGCCGATTGAAGCTAGGCGCTTCAGTGCCGAGCGGTACTCGGGCGGTTTCATCGCCGCTTGGACGGCGTCTTTCGAGGCAGACTGTGCCATATCAGTGTTCTCCGTTCTCTTGCTTTGCTCGAACGCGCTTGATTAGCTCGTCCGCGCTATTGTGGGCATGTTCGTCTACGCTTTCAGGGGTTTCCCACTTTCCGGCGCGGGCTTCATTTTCCCACTCTTTGAACACAGCGAATAGCTCGCTGCGCGTTACTGTGATTTGCTCATCCATGAGCGCTCCTTTCGCCGTTACTCGGCTGGTTCTGGCGCAACATGCGCCAAAAGCTGATCCACCAAATGCGCATAGAAGTCGGCAGGGTGGATTTCCTTGCTGGCTGATCGCGCTTTGATGATTATTGAGAGATGGTGTTTGTGCGGGATGCTCCCTGCACGCTTCCAATTATACCAAGTTTGCTCCGGAAACCCGGTCGACTGGGCAGCGTCTTCGATCGACTCGAAGCGCGACAGCACATGTTCGGTCTGTGTTTTCATGTCCACTTTCTACTTTTGAGGCGCGGACGCCGGTGGTCTTGCTGGACACTTAGGCGTAGTTTTAGGGCACGGTCAATAATTATATCCACTTTTTACAGAAATAGGTTGCGCACCAGCTTTAAGCTTGTCATATCGGACTGGCGATGAGGATTCGTCGCATACGACCACCGGTTGAAGCGGGCACCTTTCAAAGCTCGTCTGTGCTACCCCCGCCCCGTGCGATGGGGGTGTCCGCTTCTTTAGTTTTTGAGAGACGGCATTGATACCTGATCCCTATAACCATGATCGCGAAGGCACCGACGCTTTGGTCGAGGGCTATTACGAGATCGATCTATCGCGTTCCGGCCGCGTCAACATTCCTGTCCGGATTTGGTACGGTCGCCCGCGCGATCCAGAGACATTCGAACCGATGGATCGTTCGCCGCGCTGGCAGGTCCAGGTCGGCTTCACCAACCTAGATTATGAGCCTCTTGAGTTCGCCGGCATTCGGATCGAGCAATTGTCCGACGTCTGGCCGACGGTTCAGAAAAACCCAATCAGCCGCCAGAAGTGGAGCTACATGCTTGAGCGCTCCGAATGGGCGGCGGATTACGACGATAACGACCCCTTTGGTGAGTTTGGATCAAAGATCGATCCAATGACTGCACTGCTACCCTAGGAGAACATGATGCCACTTTTCATTGGTGGGCCAGCCGATGGCCAGCGCCGGGCAATTCAAACAGATAGCAACGATGTTCCGCTGCCAAGCGTTGAATTCGTTCAAGGGCACATCCCCGGTGAAAGGACAGATGAGCCAGATAATCCAAGATCGCTTGGCAGGAAGGTGACGCTCTACCTCCGTAGAGACTTGTTTTTTTCAGAGGGCGCCCGTGAGGAACGGCTCTATGTCTACCAAACTCAAGATGACGACCGAAACGTCTTGCAGGCATTGGTCGAGGGCTATCGCAATGGATGACATTACACTCATTTGCGACGCTGCCGCTCACTTACGTGAGGCCATGCGTGAAATCGGGCTAGATGGCACCATTAGCGTCAACGTGCATGTTGATCGAGATGCACAAGCCATCAATGCAATGCTCGAGCGCGCCAATCCAAACATAGACCGCACGAAACGTGACCCAAACTGGATTTGCGACATCAATGGCATTCCATTCTACGCCAAGGCAGAATTCAAGCCAGCACGAGCGTACCGACGAGGTATTCCAGCGCTTGAGCGCGAGAAGCGCGATGACTGATCTGTTTGCTCACACTGGCGTCACCGCACGCGAAGGCGAACACGCCCATGACCCCGGCGAGTCGTCGACAGACATGCAATTGGCGCGTGCCGACTGGCGCAAAACGATCCAAGGTGGTGGTGGCGTGTGTCCGTGCTGTGATCGTTGGGGCAAGGTCTATGCCCGGTCCATCAACAAGACCATGGCGCGATCGCTAATCTGGCTCGCTCATCACTCTGCTGACGGCACTTGGATGGATGTGCCGAAGACGGCTCCCAAATGGCTTTTGCGATCCAATCAGCTTGCGACGCTTCGCTGGTGGGGGCTTGTCCAGCGCAAGCCGTCTGCCGACGACGAAGACAAGCATTCGGGCATGTGGCGCGCGACCAAGGCAGGCAAGGCATTCGCCAACAATGAGATTGCGGTGCCGAAGAAGGCGTTCACCTACAACGGCGAGGTCGAAGGCTTCTCCGAAGAAACCATCACCGTCGACAAGTGCGTCGAGCGGTTCAACTATCACGAAGTCATGGAGGAAACATCCGAATGAAAGCCATATCCCTTTGGCAGCCATGGGCGTCAGCTATCGCACTTGGCCACAAGAGCATTGAAACGCGCGGCTGGTCGACAAAATACCGCGGGCCACTGGCAATCCATGCCGCTAAACGCTGGACGCGGGCAGAGCGTGAGTTCGCCGCTGAAGAGCGCGCACTTGGGCGTATGCCAGAGCGTCTACCGCTTGGCGCCGTTGTCGCCACCTGCGATCTTGTTGACGTTGAGCGAGCGGAAGACATCGTTTCTACGATTAGCGGGCTTGAGCGACACTATGGGGATTATTACCCAGGCCGCTTTGGCTGGATATTACAGGACGTTCGCGCTCTACCAGAGCCTATCCCAGCCACAGGGAAACAGGGCTTTTGGGAGTGGATGCCACCCGAGGGCTTTGCATTGTGATCGAACCTGAAGTCCCTGAAGCTGGCGGCGGCATGGGTCACAACCAGCCGCCATCACCCATCGAAATGCTGGTCAACGAACAGCGAGACGGACAGACGCCCTACGAAGACAGGCGGGACGAAATCATCGGCGCATTGGGCGCCAAAGATGTTGTCGACCGTATATCGGCTGGCGAAGCTGGCGACCTTCTCGCAATCGTGAAGGCGTTCCGCGACAAAATGTCGGGCGAACGTGTCGAGCGAACAAAGCCATACCGCGAAGCTGCTGACAAGGCGAAGGCAGTTCACGATGAATTCGTCGAACCACTCATCGAAGCTGCGGATGACTTGCTCGCGCGCCTAAATAGGTGGAACCGAGAAGAGAAGCGCCGCCGCGATGAGCAGCAGGCAGAGCAAGCCGCCATCCTTGGCGATGTAGCCAAAGGCCCAGCCGTCACATCACCTGTGCCGCCGAAGCCAAGAGCCAAAGCTAAGACGGTCGTGGCCCGCGGTGATTACGGCACCAAGGTCGTCGACACCACCACCACCGCTTACAAAGTCACCGACGTCAGGGCGATCCCTGACCACATCCTCAACACCACCGCTGTCCATGACGCGATCATCCAGGTCGTGAAGTCGATGGCCAAACACTTTCCTGACGTTCCCGGCGTCGAGAAGACAACCGTAGAAGGAACTGGCATCCGATGAGTAGAGAGAACACCCTGTCGACGGTTCTGAAGAACCTGTCCAACAGCGAGAACGAGATCCGGCACGTCCTGCCTGACGACCTGCCTTATGAGCGCTTCATTGCCACGACGCAGCAAGCGCTTTTGCAATTCCCTCAAATTCTTGACTGCACACCCGGGTCAATCACGCAGGCGTGCATGAAGGCCGCCTACGACGGGCTGCGCATTGACGGCAGGGAAGCCGCACTTGTCGAGCGTAAGATGAGCCAGAAGGGCCGCAATCAGGGTGCCAAGAAGAAGATGGCCCAATACATGCCAATGGCATTCGGGTTGGTGCAGCAGATCTATCGCGGCAAAGAGGTTGTCGCGATGGAGGTCGACGTTGTCTACGAGGGCGACGAATATCACGTCCAGAAGGGCACGAACCCGGGCATCCATCACGCTCCTAACCTCGAGCGCAAGAAAGACGCCAAAATCATCGCCGCCTATTCTGTCGCCACGTTGAAAAGCGGCCACAAAACCTTCGAAGTGATGGGCATGGCCGATCTCGCTCAAGTGCGCGCCGCTGCAAGCTACGATGTGGTGTGGAAGGCTTGGCCCGGCGAGATGTCGAAGAAATCAGTTGTTCGCCGTCACCGCAAGATGCTTCCGTTGGGCGATCGCGACATTGTCGACACAGAACAAGGTGACATGTACGAAATGGAAAGTCCGGGCATCGGCCACAACAGCAGCCCGATGAAAATCCCGCAGCGTCCGCGACAGGCGGCCGCCATCGAAAATCAGGCGGGGACCGGCGCGGGCGTGCAGATCCTATCAGACGACGAACCGGAAGGCGAAGTCGTTGAGGCTGGGCAGCGTTTAAGAAACGACACCGCGAATGAGGGTGCAAATCTTAAACGCGAAGAAGCCATGTCCAATTCTTCCGCCTCAAATGAGGAAGAAAAAATTAACATGCCCGAGGATGATGACGGCTGGCGCAAGTGGTGCGGCTGGTTCTCCGATCAGGTGAAAGGCTGCAAGACCGAGAAGGATCTCGATGACCTAATGGCCGAACACAACTCGTTCGTTGCGCACTGTCCCGATCAAATCTACGTCGGCGCCGGCGAAACCGTCGACAACAAGCGAACCGACTTTGCTATGGAGGCGGCAGATGGCTCGTAGAGGAACCAAAGGCGACGTGATCGCCGAGGTGATGGCGAAGCACAGCCTGTCCGAAGCATCCGGTAGAGCCGTTGTCGACACTGTGCTGAAATCGGTCATGTCCGTCACGCAAGAGCATGGGATGCTGATCTTGCCGCACGTCGGTACGTTCCGCATCCAAAAGCGGCGCGCACATGAAACCCGCAATCCACGTACCGGCGACCCAATGTTCGTCGCTGCAAGGGAAACAATCGTCTTCAAACAATCAAGGGAAGCAAAGTAATGGGACAGTTTGCAAGAGACACGAAGGTGTCAGTCGCCAATAGCAAGGCAGAGTTGGAGCGCACTATCGAGCGGTATGGGGCCAGCAGCTTCTTCACCGGATGGGATGAAGGCAAGGCGATGATTGCCTTTACCATGGAAAACCGTCAGGTGCGCTTCATTCTCGCAATGCCTGACAAAACTGACCGTGAGTTCACTCACCACAGCCGCGGCGCGCGAACAACGGAAAGCGCGCTCAACGAATGGGAGAAAGCATGTCGTCAGCGGTGGCGGGCGCTCAACCTGGTTGTAAAAGCCAAGCTCGAGGCGGTCGAGAGCGCCATAAGCGAGTTTGATGACGAATTCATGGCCAACATCGTTATGCCTGATGGGAAGACGGTCGCAGAACACACCAGACCGATCATTACCCACGCCTACGATACCGGTGACATGCAGCCTCTTCTACCAAATTATTCGGGTGACGAGTGAGCTACATCTCGCCGTTCCCGACGAAGACGGGACCATGTTATCGCATCCGTGTTGAGGGCAATCCAACCCAGCAACGGATGCACCAATTCCGCCAGAACGACGGTTCAACCCAACCGTGTGATCCGCGCGTATGTCGAGAGTGCTATCGCGAGGCCAATTGGGCAGAAGGACAGACCCACGGATGAAATGCAGAGAAACACCAGTCATGCCAGTGCGCGTGGACCTTCTTTGTGCCGTTTGCGGAGCAGCCCTGCACTTCACCGGAGAGCAACGGCCGACGAATCCTCCCATGTTCGTCCACACCTGTGGCGATAGATCACACGGGATGCCAGCCGTCGACCGTGTGTTCCCGTATATCGATTGGAAGGAAATTCAGTGACCATCCCCCGCCAGTTTATGGACGAGTTGCGCACCCGCGTCAGCATGTCGTCGCTCGTCCAGCGAACGCATAAGATCAAGCAGAGCGGGCGAGAGTGGAAGGGCTGCTGCCCGTTCCATGACGAGAAGACGCCGAGCTTCTACGTCAACGATGGCAAGCAGTTCTACCATTGCTTCGGATGCGGCGCGCATGGCGATGTCATCAGTTGGATGGTCGACCACGAGAACATGTCTTTCATGGACGCCATCAAGGCGCTGGCAGAGATCGCGGGATTGGAAGTACCCGCTCAAGATCCACAAGACATCAAACGCGCCCAGTTCCGCGATCGGCTGGCTGGCGTCAACGAAGCTGTCGCCGAACACTTCTACGAAAACCTGATGGGCAACGACGAAGCCAAGAACTATCTGGCCTCTCGCGGGATGACCGCCGACACTGTGACCAAATTCAGGATTGGATGGGCGCCGCCCGTTGCAAAGGGCCAAGGTTCAGTCCTTGAGCGCAAATGGAGCGCAGAGACGAAGCTTCTGTCGACACTTGGCTTGGTCAAAGAGGGCGACGACGGCAATTACGACTTCTTCCGGCGTCGCGTGATGATCCCGATCCATGACGCCCGTGGCCACGTCATAGGCTTCGGTGGACGCGTTCTTGGCAAGGGTGAGCCTAAATATCTCAACTCTGCCGACAGCCCAGCGTTCGACAAGGGCCGCACACTGTTCAACCATCACCGTGCAGCGCCGGAAGCGCGCAAAGCAGGGCGCCTGATCGTCGTTGAGGGCTATATGGATGTCATTGGCCTCGATATGGTTGGAATTCACGAGGTGGTGGCGCCAAACGGCACCGCAGTGACCGAATATCAACTTCGTGGCATGTGGCAGATAGCAGATAAGCCAATTTTCATGCTGGATGGTGACAACGCAGGCAAAAAGGCTGCCGTACGCGCTGCCGAGCGCGCTTTGCCGCTTTTGCAGCCGGGCAAGTCACTTTCGTTCGTTTTTCCCGCAAATGGGGCCGATCCAGACGATATTGCGCGCGAAAGCGGTGCAGACGGTATCAATGCGGCCATTGACGGCGCTGTTTCGCTCCTGAAGGTCTTGTGGGACGACCTGGTGGAAAAGAACGACCCGAGAAACCCCGATTCCCGTGCCAAATTGCGCTCTGAAGCGAGGGAATTGGTCAAATCGATCAAAAATGGCGACGTAAAGGCCGCTTACGGTCAAGAAATCGCCACTCTCCTTGGCAGAACCGACGATTTTCGCGGCAATTACAACAGCCAACCATCCGCACCGCGCCAATCACCAGCCGATGCCATGCGTGTGGCGTTCTTGGTTGCAATGATTGACCGTCCTGCCGTCCTCTTTCGACATTTCGATTCGGTCGTGCGCCTTTTCCCTCAAGGCGGCCAGTTCGGCACCGAGCTTTTCGAAGGCGTGATCGACATTGTATGCGATGGCGCTGAAGAACCGTCCGGTTTGGTCCCGGCTTTGGAGCGTCAAGGCTTCGAAGGCCAACTCATGGCGCTTCGGCAAAGCGTCACCCTCAAACTCAACATCAACAGCGACCAGCAATTGGAAGATATGCTGCGAGCCTTTCTAATGGAGAAACCACGCAAATGAGCTACATCGTATTCCGCGTCGACCCAATCCGCCGCACGGTCCTTCAGCGCAAGTGGCCTGACCAAAAGCGCCATTACCAGCAACGGATCGCGAAGGAAGTCGCTTCAGAGCAGATTGCTCATGCGCACCTTCTCGATATTGACGGCAAGCCGCTGATGGTCGCCGCCGCCCAGTACCTTGCCGACGACGTGCCAGGATTTAAGATCCGGGGACTGGACAAGAGCAAGATCACCGTTGGCTATGGCCTTCTGTTTGGCTTGGGTCCGAACAGCGGCTTCGTCGGTGCCCCTGTCGACATGGCTTGGTGCAAGGATATGATCTTGTGGCTCGACCCTGAAGAATGCGTCGAAGAGCCAGACCCCGATGGCGACCTACCCGACGTCTCGGCGTTGGTCGACGCGGGGGCGGATGATGGGAGCGCATAAGCGCCGACCAGTCGTTAGATACCACGGCGGGAAGTGGCGCATTGCGAAATGGATAACTAGCCACTTCCCAGTGCATCGCGCCTACGTCGAACCATTCGGTGGCGCCGCGTCAGTTTTGCTCCAAAAGGAGCCGGCGACAGCGGAATGCTACAACGATCTGGACAGCACCATCTATGACCTGTTTCGGGTCTTGCGGGATCCCATCATGTCGAACGAGCTACAACAGTTGTTGGTTCGCACGCCATTTGCTCGAGAAGAGTTCGACGCAGCGTATGAGCCTACAGACGATATAGTCGAGGCTGCCCGGCGCACGATTGTCCGCAGCTTCATGGGCTACGGCAGCGATGGAACGGCTGGTGAATACAAAACCGGCTTCCGAAGGACAGTGACGGCAGCATCTAAGTTTCCATCACGCGAGTGGGAAAACTACCCAACCGCGCTGTCGACCACAATCGCGCGCCTACGCTCCGTGGTGATCGAAAACATAGACGCGATCGAACTGATGCGTGGACTCGATTCCCCTGAAACGCTGTTCTACGTGGACCCTCCCTACCATCCGGAAACACGATCAAAGGGCAATCGGCGGCGCGGCGCTGGCTTTCACGTCTACAAGCACGAGATGACCATAGAGGACCATGCGTCTCTCCTTGAATTTCTCACCGGCGTTGACGGGATGGTGGTGCTTTCCGGGTATCCGCACGAGACTTACGACGCCGCCCTGACCGGGTGGACCAGAGTGACAAAAGACGCATGGGCCGATGGCGGCCGACCACGGGTAGAGTGCCTATGGCTCAACCCAGCCGCAGCAGCCAATCAACCAGAACGACCACAATTCTTCGGAGATGACAATTGACCACCGCAGACCGCATAGACAGCCTATTCAGAGAATACTTCGGCGACGACGCGCTGACGCTGTTTTCCAGTGATGAGATATTCGTCGACATTGGCGAACAGGGCAAGCCGCCGCGACTGCGACTGCCCGGTGACCCCACCCCTCTCGACAGTCTCGACAGGGTGGAGTTCATCATGGCCGTCGAGGAAGAGTTCGACGTCGAAATCCCTGAAGGCGAAGTACCAACACTTCAGAGACGCAGCGAGGTCGTCAATTATGTCGACCGGATGATCGGAGAGCAGAAGTGAATGCACAGCAAGTTGGAAACTTGATCGCCCGCAGCGGTCCATACCGTGTTTCAAACGAAGCTGCGCTCCATGCAGACATCAGCGACGTCATTGCGAGGTCCAACCTGGTTGCTTGGTCAGAATACCGCGCCAGCGACCGCGATCGCTTCGATTTCTTCATTGACGGCGGCATCTGCGTCGAGTTGAAAGTCAAAGGACAGGGGCGGGCGATTCTCAAGCAGCTTGAGCGCTACGCCGCGCTTGATTGCGTGTCGGCAATTCTGCTGGTCACGCTCAAAGCTCTCGAGGTGCCCGCCGATATTGGCGGGAAACCTGTGTATGTCGTCAATTTGGGTAGACAATGGCTATAAATGGCAAGCTGACCTTCGCTACGGATTCGAAGGGAAACTATTACTGGCGAGTGAAGCAATTGCGGCCCGACGTCGCGATTGTCTTCAAGCGCTTGTTCACACAAATCCGGAAGGGTGAGGACGAACATATTCTGTCCGACAGCGACGAGGTTCGCGCGGATCTCGAGTGGTTCTGTCAACGCTATCCTCTGGAAACGAAGCAGAAGCCGCGTCTGGCCCGGGGCGCACAAAGGATAGCAAAGCGAGAGAAGGCAAGGGCAGTGATGCTCTCCGAAAAGTGGACACCGCCACCGCTTGCTGGCTTCAAAGAGCCTTACGCACCATATCTCTATCAGGCGCAAGCCGCTGCCCTATGCCTCGACAATGGCGCTCTGTTGCTTGGCGATGATGTCGGGCTGGGCAAGACAATATCGACTTTTGCCCTCGCTGTTGGCGGCGCTCCATTGCCAATGGCCATCGTGGTCGAGCCGCACCTTGTCCGTCAGTGGACACGCCAGATCACGAAGTTCACGCACCTGCGCGCCCATGCCGTCAAGCAAAGTACGCCGTACCGCCTGCCCGTCTCCGATGTCGTGGTCTTCAGTTACAACATGCTCGCTGGTTGGGTCGACGTGTTCTCCCGCGGTCTTTTCAAATCCGTCGCCTATGACGAGATCCAGCAACTTCGGAAGGGCACCGAGGCGGCGAAAGGCAGGGCAGCCGCAGTGCTTTCCGGCCGCGCTGAAGTGAAGCTTGGCCTGTCGGCAACGCCGATCTTCAACTATGGCGACGAGATCTTCACCGTGATGAGCTACCTGCACGATGGGCTTCTCGGATCGCGTGAGGAATTCATGCGTGAATGGTGCGGATGGAAAGGCGCTGTCCAAGACCCTGATGCGCTTGGCTCCTATCTCGAGCGGTCTGGCTATATGCTTCGCAGGCGCGAGGATGACGCCATTGTCGACCAATCTCTCCCACCTGCACACACTCTCGAGTACCTGATTGACGCCGACGACACCGCAATCAAGGACGAAGAAGAGCTTCTGAAGCGCATCGCCGACACGGTGCTGACCGGTTCGTTCACAGAGCGCGGGCAAGCGGCACGGCAACTCGATGTCCGCATGCGCCACCTGACTGGGGTCAGCAAGGCCAAGAGCGTCGCGCTCTATGTGAAAATGCTGCTGCGCGAGAAGCAGAAGGTTCTGTTGGCAGGCTGGCACCGCGATGTTTACGAGATTTGGGGAAAGTCTCTCTCCGATTACAATCCTGTCATGTACACCGGAAGCGAAAGCAAGGCCGGCAAGGACCGTTCGGTTCAGAGCTTCGTCAACAGCGACTCGCGTGTGATGATGATCTCTCTGCGATCGGGGTCAGGGCTGGACGGCCTACAACAAGCATGCAGCGATGTCGTGTTTGGCGAACTGGACTGGTCGCCACAAGTTCACTATCAGATGCGCGGGCGGCTTCGGCGGCCCGGTCAGTTGCTACCGGTAACCGGCCATTATCTGCACACCAATATGGGGAGCGATCCGCTGGTAATGCAAACGCTGGGCGTCAAATCGGACCAAGCTCGAGGGATCATGGACCC
>Ga0316207_10001034_pt1 | contig 37363 bp, 32 predicted proteins | sample 6weekpyrite_MG_FD_204943 | JGI IMG/M metagenome (GOLD analysis project Ga0316207, IMG submission 204943) | Microbial mat bacterial communities from mineral coupon in-situ incubated in ocean water Damariscotta River, Maine, United States -... | ecosystem: Environmental > Aquatic > Marine >... | reverse complement strand
GCTACCTCTAGCCTGAATTCGGGGGTAAATGTTCTTCTAGTTTTTCTGATCACATGCTCACCTATCGTTAATGAGGTGTATAATATCACCTCTTGTTAGGTGGCCAAAATTAGTATGCCACTACAGTAAAAGCTAAATCTCCCCGGTTCCTCTTTATACCAAGAGGGCAGCATCTCGTCTCCCCCTTAGAAAAAGGGGGATTAAGGGGGATTTATCTTTTTATACCGCTTATATCTTGCATTAATAAAGGCTAAAATACCGCCAATTAAATTTACCCACAGAATCAATATTCAATGAGCAAAGAAGATACCACCGGCCCCGTTAATTTCATTCGTCACATAATCGATGCAGATATCGCAGCCAACAAAAATGGCGGCAAAGTCGTAACTCGCTTTCCCCCGGAACCCAACGGCCACTTACACATCGGTCACGCGAAATCCATCGTGCTGAATTTCGGGGTTGCCGAAGATTATAACGGCATCTGCAATTTACGTTTCGATGACACCAACCCGGAAAAAGAAGAAGTGGATTTTGTGCATGCGATTCAGGATGATGTGAAATGGCTGGGCTTCGACTGGCAGGATCGTCTGTATTATTCATCCAGCTATTTTGATCAGCTGTATGAATATGCAGTTGAACTCATAAAAACCGGCAAGGCTTATGTGTGCGATTTAAATGCGGAGCAAACCCGAGAATATCGCGGCACGCTTAAAGCGCCTGGAAAAGACAGTCCATATCGTGAGCGTTCCGTTGAGGACAATCTTGATTTATTCGAGCGCATGAAAAACGGCGAGTTTGAAGATGGCGCACGGGTGCTGCGGGCGAAGATTGATATGGCTTCTCCCAATATCAATATGCGCGACCCTATGCTGTATCGCATTCGCAAAGGTGTGACGCATCATCAAACCGGTGATGCCTGGTCAATTTACCCCATGTATGACTTCACCCATCCGATTTCCGATGCAATAGAGGGTATCACCCATTCGTTATGCACCCTGGAATTTGCAGACCACCGCCCGTTATATGACTGGGTGCTGGACAATATTTCCATTGAATGCCACCCACAGCAAATTGAATTTTCCCGTTTGAATCTGCAATACACCGTGATGAGTAAGCGTAAGCTCACCCAGCTGGTTGATGAAAATTTGGTGAGTGGCTGGGATGATCCGCGCCTGCCCACCATTGCGGGGCTGCGTCGCCGGGGTTTTACACCGGCTTCAATTCGTGAGTTCTGTCTTCGCATTGGCATCAGCAAAGTTGAAAACTCGGTAGAAATGGGCATGCTGGAGGCGACCATTCGTGAAGATTTAAACACCAATGCGCCACGTCGCATGGGGGTGATGAATCCGCTGAAAGTGGTCATCGAAAATTATCCTGAGGGTAAGGTGGAGGAATTAAACGCGCCGAATCATCCGCAAAATGAAGATTTTGGTAAACGTACGATTCCGTTTAGTCGGGAAGTGTATATCGACAAGGAAGATTTCCGAGAGTCCGCCAATAATAAATTTAAGCGATTGGTGCTCGACAAAGAAGTGCGCCTGCGCTCCGGGTATGTGATTCGCTGCGATAAGGTGATAAAAGATGAGCAGGGGGAAATCACCGAATTGCGCTGTTCCTATGATCCGGATACTTTAGGTAAAAATCCCGAAGGCCGTAAAGTGAAGGGGGTGATTCACTGGGTATCAGCGGCCCATGCGGTGCAAGCTGAGGTGCGGCTGTATGATCGTCTGTTCAATCACCCGACACCGGATGATGGTAAGGATGGAGTGGATTTTAAGGAACGCATTAATCCCGAGTCTTTAGTTGTGTTAAGCCAGTGTATGCTGGAACCGTCGCTGGCGGAGGCTGAACTCGGTGAGCGTTTTCAGTTTGAGCGTGAAGGTTATTTTTGCCGGGATGCGGGGTCGCCAGATTCATTGGTGTTTAACCGAACGGTTACTTTGCGGGACTCGTGGGCTAAAGAGGAGCAGAAGTCTTAAACCGCTCATCATCTCTCATTTGTCTTCCGGCCCCCGCAGTGGTTGAGGGCAGGAAGGATTATCAAGGGTGGCCTAGGCCTTATGTCGACGACTAAAACCCGTCAGGCCCAACAGGCCTGAACCCATTAACCAGATGGCGGCGGGAATGGGAACCGGTGCCGGGGCGTTGGCAGAGGGTTGAATGAATGAACCCGCTGTTCCAGGCGTACCGAAATCACCAGCCCCGAATACCGTGGTGGTGGCTGCGTAGTTTTCCGGTAGCATGACCGCGTCAATTAACTCCATGCTGCCACCATTGGGGACAAATCCAGAGCCGTAGTCAAAGCGCAAAAAATCACCTGAGCTGTGGGAAATGATAATCTGGTCACTGGTGTTTCCCAGGCTAAAACGGCTGTAAGTATAATCCGCAGCAAAGCCACCATTTAGGATGCTGTCGTCATTGCGGGCCATTACAAAATAACTGCCCGGGTTAATGAGCACACCCGTGCTTGAAGCGATCACGTGACCCAGGCTATTGTCGTCAGATAAAACCATGCCGTTTAGGTCGATACTTTCAGCGGTGGGGTTAAATAACTCAAACCACTCACCCTGTGTATCAGAAACCGCACTCGGGTTGGCCATGATTTCGGTTATTAATAAATCACTCACCGATGCTGCCTGTGCGAGTGATGAGAAAATCCACGACAATGCCGTGGCAATTAGGTAAAAAGTCTTCATTTAAAATCTCCGTATAAAAATTAATCGCACCAAACGGCTCCACTGCGGATACGAACTGCCCGAGAAAAGACAGCGTGCAAACACTAACGCCTGAGTATTTTAGATGGCAAGCATATTTTAAATATTAGCGATGACTTAATTAATTTAATAATTATGTAATATTTTGTTGACGGCCCGTAATTTGCTCCCTATAATTCGCGCTCTCTTTTGATGACTAGCTCATCGAGATGGGACAGCGTCCCCATCGTCTAGAGGCCTAGGACACCTGGTTTTCATCCAGGCAACAGGGGTTCGACTCCCCTTGGGGACGCCATTATTACTAAAGCCGGAGCAGCCATGTTCCGGCTTTTTTTATGTGTGGGGAAAGTGGTTTGGGAGGTTTTTTTGAGAGGCTAAATCTCACTCAGCGCCTCTTTTTCTAATAGGAGGGTAAAGGCTAAATCTCCCCCAACCCCTCTTTTTCTAAGAGGGGAGTCAAGGGCTAAATCTCACTCAGCGCCTCTTTTTCTAAGAGGGGGTAAAGGCTAAATCTCTCCCAGCGCCTCTTTTTCTAAGAGGGGGTAAAGACTAAATCTCTCCCAGCGCCTCTTTTTCTAAGAGGGGAGTTAAAGGCTAAATCTCCCCCAACCCCTCTTTTTCTAAGAGGAGAGTCAAAGGCTAAATCTCCCCCAGTCCCTCTTTTTCTAAGAGGGGAGTTAAAGGCTAAATCTCCCCCAGCCCCTCTTTTTCTAAGAGGGGAGTCAAAGGCTAAATCTCCCCCAGCCCCTCTTTTTCTAAGAGGGGAGTCAAAGGCTAAATCTCCCCCAGCCCCTCTTTTTCTAAGAGGGGAGTCAAAGGCTAAATCTCCCCCAGCCCCTCTTTTTCTAAGAGGGGAGTCAAAGGCTAAATCTCCCCCAACCCCTCTTTTTCTAAGAGGGGAGTCAAAGGCTAAATCTCTCCCAGCCCCTCTTTTCCTAACAGGGGAGTCAAGGTAAGCCTCCCCCTTTGTAAAAGGGGGATTGAGGGGGATTTAGCTTTTAACTCTTTTACAAACAGCCCAATAAATCACCTCCACAACAGCATCCAAATTCAGCAGCACCTGCCTGTTATCAAACCTCAATACCCGCAACCCCATCTGCTGCAGCGCTTTGTCACGAGCCGTATCCCTAAGCTGGTGTTTTTCTTCAACATGCTGAGCGCCATCAATTTCAACTACCAGTTTGGCTTTTGCACAGTAAAAATCCACAATGTAATTTGAAATGGGTTTTTGACGGTTGAACGGGAAACCTGCAACCTGCTTATAGCGAAGTCGTTGCCAGAGCCTTTGCTCAGCATCCGTTGGGGTGTTTCTGAGTTTTTGTGAATTGGTTTTTAGTGATTTTCGGTAATTTTCCATGGCGGCTGCCTCTTTTTGTAGCGATCTTGATTTATATCTTTGGCGGGATTTAGTTGTCAAATCTCCCCCGGCCCCTCTTTTCCAAAGAGGGGACTTGTCTTTGGCTCCCCTCTTAGAAAAAGAGGGGCCGGGGGAGATTTGAGAGATGGGAGAAGATTCTAGGGATAAAACAAAAATCAAAGCCGACATTTTTTATCTATGAAAAAAACACCACCCTAAATAAGTAAATTGTAATAGAGACTGTCATAGAAATTTGCTATAATCATTCGGATTTTTACACGATTTCATAATATTTCTTAAACGGGAGCAGCCATTCATTGGTTGCTCCCGTTTCGTATGTTCAGCGGAGGCATAATGAGTCAAAAAGCGCTGTTAGCGTTAGCAGATGGTAGCCTGTTTTGGGGCTTATCCATTGGTGTTTCCGGAGAGTCTATGGGTGAGTGTGTGTTCAATACCGCCATGACCGGCTACCAGGAAATTCTCACCGATCCCTCCTATGCCCGACAAATAGTAACGCTCACCTATCCGCATATTGGCAACACCGGCACCTGTTCCGGTGATGAAGAATCTGCCCAGGTGCATGCGGCGGGTCTGGTGATTCGAGATCTGCCACTGGTCGCCAGCAACTGGCGCAGTGAAATGACCCTGTCTGAATATCTGAATAAACATAATGTGGTGGCCATCGCAGATATCGATACCCGTAGCTTAACCCGAATTCTGCGCGAGAAAGGCGCACAAAATGCCTGTATTGTTGCGGGCGATAATATTGATGCGCAGGACGCGATTGCAAAAGCCCAGGCCTTTGCCGGTTTAAAGGGTATGGACCTTGCAAAAGAAGTGACCACCGAAAAATCATTCGAGTGGACCCAGGGCAGCTGGGAAGTAGACAGTAATGCGCATAAACAATTCGATGCGAAAGACTTACCCCGCCACGTGGTGGCTTATGATTTTGGCATCAAGCGCAACATACTAAATATGCTCGTGGATCGGGGCTGTAAAGTCACTGTTGTGCCGGCCAAAACACCGGCGGCCGATGTGCTGGCGATGAATCCGGACGGTGTTTTTTTATCCAATGGACCCGGCGATCCGGAGCCCTGTGATTATGCGATAGCGGCGATTAAAGAAGTATTAGAGACGGATACCCCCATGTTCGGAATCTGTCTGGGCCACCAGTTGCTGGCACTAGCCTGTGGCGCACAAACCGAAAAAATGAAGTTTGGCCATCACGGTGCCAACCATCCGGTGCAGGATGCTGAAACCAAAACCGTGATGATTTCCAGCCAGAACCATGGCTTCGCGGTAAATGAAAAATCATTACCCGCTAACTTGAAACCAACCTACCGTTCGCTGTTCGATGGATCGCTACAGGGAATACACCGTACCGATAAACCCGCATTTGGTTTTCAGGGTCACCCGGAAGCCAGCCCCGGACCACATGATGTGTCGCCGGTGTTTGATCATTTTATTGAGTTGATTGAGAAAGCGTAGAAGCTTTAGAAGAAAAAGAAAACGCAAATGAACGCGAATAAACGCAAATGGAGTTGTGGTTATGTGTTTGAAGAAAAACTTATCTGAGGCTGTGATTAATTGTGGCTTCGAAGTGAGTAACAGGTTGGGGACCGGATTTCTTGAGTCTGTGTATGAAAATGCGTTATGTGTTGAATTAGAAAAGCAGGGATTTGCATTTCATCAACAAAAACAGCTTAAAGTTATTTATAGGGGAGAGGTTGTCGGTAACTTTATAGCTGACATAGTGGTTGAAAATAAATTGCTGTTAGAGTTAAAAACTGTGACTTAACTGGTTCAAAATCACAGAGCACAGGTAATGAATTATTTTAAGGCAACAGGATTACCCGTTGCTTTGTTATTAAACTTTGGTACGCCTAAACTGGGTGTACAACGTATTGTCTATCAATACAATGAAACTGAGGTCATTTAATGCCGCTTTTATTTGCGTTCATTTGCGTTCATTTGCGTTTTCTTTTTCTTTTGACTATTAAAGGAGCGCACCATGCCTAAACGCACCGACATAAAAAGTATTTTGATCATCGGCGCCGGCCCTATCGTTATCGGCCAGGCCTGTGAGTTTGACTATTCCGGTGCACAGGCCTGTAAAGCACTTCGTGAAGAAGGTTTTCGGGTAATACTGGTCAACTCCAATCCGGCAACCATTATGACCGACCCGGGCATGGCGGATGCAACTTACATCGAACCCATTCACTGGGAAACCGTTGCACGTATTATCGAAAAAGAAAAACCCGATGCTTTGCTACCGACCATGGGAGGTCAGACCGCACTGAACTGTGCGCTGGATTTAGACCGTAAAGGGGTGCTGGAAAAATTTAATGTTGAAATGATCGGTGCGCAGAAAGAAGCCATCGACATGGCGGAAGATCGCGAGAAATTTAAAATTGCGATGGAAGAAATTGGTCTGGATATACCCCGTGCTGCAGTGGCACATAGCATGGAAGAGGCTTATCAGGTGCAGGCGATGGTGGGTTTTCCCGCGATTATTCGCCCTTCATTTACGATGGGGGGGTCCGGTGGTGGTATTGCTTACAATAAACAGGAATTTGAAGAAATCTGTAAGCGTGGCCTGGATTTATCACCGACCAAAGAATTGCTGGTTGAAGAATCGATTCTTGGCTGGAAAGAATACGAAATGGAAGTGGTGCGTGACAAAAATGATAACTGCATCATTATTTGCTCCATTGAAAATTTAGACCCAATGGGTATTCACACCGGTGACTCTATCACGGTTGCGCCAGCGCAAACATTAACGGATAAAGAATTCCAGATTATGCGCGATGCTTCATTAAAAGTGCTGCGTAAAATTGGCGTTGAAACCGGTGGTTCAAATGTTCAGTTTTCGGTGAATCCGAAAGATGGTCGAATGACCATTATTGAAATGAATCCGCGGGTATCTCGCTCCTCTGCACTGGCCTCAAAAGCCACCGGTTTCCCGATTGCAAAAGTGGCAGCGAAACTGGCGGTGGGTTATACCCTGGATGAGTTAAGCAATGATATTACCGGTGGTGCAACCCCCGCATCATTCGAACCATCTATCGATTACGTGGTAACAAAAATTCCACGTTTCACATTTGAAAAATTCCCACAGGCTGAAAACCGATTAACCACCCAAATGAAATCCGTGGGTGAAGTAATGGCGATTGGCCGTACCCTGCAAGAGTCTTTACAGAAAGCCCTGCGTGGGTTGGAAATTGGCGTTGATGGATTTAGTGAAATATTACCTGAAGGTCTATCGGAAAAAGAAATTGAAACCATTTTGCGTCAGGAGTTGCAGCAACCTGGCGCGGATCGTATCTGGTATCTGGCGGAAGCGTTTCGGCACGGAATGGATTACGAAACTATCCAGCAGTTAACTTTTATTGATCCGTGGTTTTTAGTGCAAATTCAGGACATTATTAATCTTGAAGAAAATTTACGCACGCGCAAGTTAACCGATATTGATAAAGATGAGATGTTCCAGCTAAAACGCAAAGGTTTTGCGGATCGTCGCATGGCATCACTCATGGGTGTTACAGAACATACGGTTCGTGCGCATCGTCAATCTTTAAATATACGCCCGGTTTATAAGCGGGTTGATACCTGTGCCGCAGAATTTTCAACTGAAACTGCGTATCTTTATTCCACGTACGAAAAGGCGTGTGAGGCGCAAACCAGCGACAAAGAAAAAATTGTAGTGCTGGGTGGTGGGCCAAACCGTATTGGCCAGGGTATTGAATTTGATTACTGCTGTGTCCATGCGGCACTGTCGATGCGCGAAGATGGTTATGAAACCATTATGATTAACTGCAACCCGGAAACCGTGTCTACGGATTTTGATACCTCGGACCGATTATACTTTGAGCCGTTAACCCTGGAAGATGTGCTGGAAGTTTTAGATTTAGAAAAACCCAAAGGCGTGATTGTACAATACGGCGGGCAGACCCCGTTAAAACTGGCGCGGGACCTGGAAGCTGCGGGCGTACCAATAATTGGCACTTCGCCGGACAGAATTGATTTAGCGGAAGACCGTGAAAGATTCCAGCAACTCATTCAAAAGTTGGGACAAAAACAGCCACCAAATCGTCTGGCGCGTTCCGCAGAAGAAGCCGTGGATCAGGCGGAAGAAATTGGTTACCCGATTGTGGTTCGTCCGTCATATGTGCTGGGTGGTCGTGCAATGGAAATTGTACACAATGAAGCGGATCTGGCTCACTATATGAAAACAGCGGTGAGTGTTTCGAATGATGCGCCGGTATTGCTGGATCATTTTCTAGATTCGGCGGTTGAGGTGGATGTGGATGCCATCTGTGATGGCAAAGATGTGTTAATCGGTTCGATTATGGAGCACATAGAACAGGCGGGTGTGCACTCCGGTGACTCAGCATGTTCATTACCACCGTACAGTTTATCAAAAGAAATTCAGGATAAATTGCGTGAACAGACAAAAGAAATTGCCATTGAAATGCAGGTAGTTGGATTAATGAATATCCAGTTTGCCATTCAGGGTGAAGAAATTTATATGCTCGAAGTTAACCCGCGCGCATCACGCACCGTGCCATTTGTTTCTAAAGCCACTGGCATCCCATTAGCCAAAGTGGCAGCGCGATGTATGGCGGGTGTTTCACTGCAGGCGCAGGGTATAACAGAGGAAGTGATTCCGGATTATTATTCGGTAAAAGAGTCGGTGTTTCCATTTGTTAAATTTCCCGGCGTCGACCCTTTACTCGGCCCGGAAATGAAATCAACCGGTGAAGTGATGGGGGTTGGCCGAACCTTCGGTGAGGCTTTTGCGAAAGCACAATTAGGTGCGGGTGTAAATTTACCCACCTCTGGAAAAGTTTTTGTGAGTGTACGTGAGCGTGATCACAAAGCTGCAGTTGAAGTCGGTGCTATGTTAAACGAGTTGGGTTTTGATGTTGTTTCTACCCGGGGTACAGCAGCAAAATTAAATGAAAACGGTGTAGAATGTGCAATTGTAAATAAAGTGTATGAAGGGCGCCCGCATATCGTGGATATGATTAAAAATGATGAAATTGCTTTAATCATTAACACAACGGAAGGTAAGCAGGCGATATCTGATTCATTTACAATTCGTGCCGCGGCTTTACAGCATAAAGTCAGTTACACTACGACCATTGCCGGTGCTAAAGCAACCTGTATGGCATTAAAATCCCAGGCAACCGAAGTGAATCGTTTGCAGGATTTGCATAAAGAAATTGCAGGTTGAGGTTATCGCTGAGTCCTTCGCTTAAAAAAGAGGATAAATTTAATTCCCCTCTTTAGCAAAGAGGAAAATTTTAATCCCCTTCTTTAGCAAAGAGGGAAATTTTAATCCCCCTCTTTAGCAAAGAGGAAAATTTTAATCCCCCTCTTTAGCAAAGAGGGGTTAGGGGAGATTTGAAAAGTTCCTGCCATAATACACCAGTAAAAAGTGTTAAGTAGGAACACAAAAAAATTCCCCTCAGTAGCTCGATTTATATTTTATTGTTAACTTATTTAAATATATGCATTCCCTTTTACTAAGGGGGAAGTATATTGATCCCCCCTTTGTCTAGGGTGGGGAGCTTATCTCACAGGAGATTACGAAGTGGAAAAAGTACCAATGACCGTCCGTGGTTCGAAAATGTTAATGGACGAATTAAAACACTTAAAAACAGTTGAGCGTCCACGAATTATTGAAGCTATTGCTGTTGCACGTGAGCACGGCGACTTAAAAGAAAATGCGGAGTACCATGCGGCGCGTGAACAACAAAGTTTTTGTGAAGGTCGTATAAAAGAAATTGACGGTAAGCTGGGTGTGGCCGTCGTGATCGATGTTACAAAGCAAAGCGCAGAAGGAAAAGTTATATTTGGTGCTACTATCGATTTATGCGATGAAGAAACCGGCGAAGAAATTACCTATCAAATTGTAGGTGAAGACGAAGCGGACATTAAAGCGAATATGATTTCCGTTAATTCACCGATTGCCCGCGCACTTATTGGTAAATCTGAGGGTGATGTGGCTGAGGTTAAAACCCCCGGAGGCATTCGTGGCCTGGAAATTGTTGAGGTGCACTATATTTAACGCTCTAAAGTCTAGATATGTAGACTTTAGAATGGGTAAATCGCAGTAAGCCTGGTTTGTAAGGGCGGCTTTTTATTTTATAAATACCCTAATATTTTTGTGAAATGAATAGACTTTCCTTCTTAAAACAACTAAAACGTACATGAGAGTTAAACATCTGTAGGTTAATATCAAGGGAATACTTAAGGTATTAAGCGTGAAAAGTGGTTAAAGCATTATGATAAATAAAGAAGCCTTGCAAAAAAAAGTACATGTTCTTGAGAGTGATGAAGGTACTGGGCAAGCCGTACAGCTGATTAGTGTGGATTCTGCCTATGATGATGAAATAAGCCTGGTTGACTTATGGCTGGTGCTGGCAAAGCGACGAAATATTCTTTTAGCCATTGTGCTGGCTTTTTTGTTGGCGGGGATTAGTTTCGCGTTCATTAAGCCTACGGTATACAATTATAGTGCGGTGCTGCAAATTGGTGTCATGGCAGGAGATAGCGAGGGCGCCATATCCGGGTTTATCGAACCTCCGGCAAACGTACTGGAAAAACTAACCAAAAGCTACATTCCTCTGGTGTTAACGAGCTACCTTAATGATCACCCGGAAGTGAAAGCTGTGCCAAAAGTAAAGGCGAGTATGGCTAAAAAAAGTGACTTAATTAGCATTGAAGTGCGTGGCCAGGAAAATAAATCAACTGAATACCAGGCTATTTTACAGAGTATTATCGGCTATATTCAGCAAGATCATCAACCCCAGATGGATATTGCCAAGCATAAAATTGAACTGGCTCTGGAAAAAGAAAAGATCGAAATGTCCGTACTTAATAATCCACTGACATTAAAAGAAAAGCAGAAGCAGCTAGAAATAGAATTATTGCAAACCCGTATCAATATAGATAATTTAAAAGATCATCGCTTAACCCGTATCGCCAAGCAACAACTGGTGACTCAGAAAAAAGAACAAACCAATAAGCTCGCTGGACTGGTTGATGAACACAAACGACTGGCTTCTGAAGTAGTGCGTTTAAATGATGTGGATCGTTTGCTGGAAAAACGCATTTCCGAGCTCTCTGCAACCATAGCCAATGAACTAAAAAATCGTCAGATTTCTGTCAGTAATATTAATACCGGTCCGGAAGCGATGACGGTGTTATTGCTCGATAATCAAATTCAAAGTAATCGCAATCAGCTGGCCAGCCTGGAAGAACGTCTGGATATAAAGCAGCCTGGTCTACGTGAAAACTTAAATAATCAGCTAAAGGCGAATACGCGGTCACAGGAATTTCATCAGAAGTTGCTGACTGATATTAATAATAAACTTCAAAAAATTGATATCGATAATGAGCAAAAATTGCAAAAGCTATCTGAAAAGCAGGCGGGTTTTCAGCTGCAGTTGGATAAGCTACAGCTAGAGCATCAAAATGATATACTCATCCATCAGCAGAAAATTGATGATATTAACTTTAAGTTAAAAGGGCTCAGGGATACCCAGCCACTGACTCAACCCATGCAGTCACTCGAACCTGTTGGAACCGGTAAAAAACTAATTGTCATTATTTCACTGATCGCGGGTTTATTTGTGGCGGTGTTCTGTGTGTTCTTTTTAGAGTTCCTGGCCAAAGCGAAGGAGAAAACACAGCAGGCCTGAGTGATAAGTATAAATTAAAGCCGCTATTAAATTCTAAAGCGGCGAAGAATTTTAAGTTTTATGGTGACTACTTCTTTGGTAATTCAATTTTTGGATTTTTTATATTACGGCGAAATAAGGTGAGTGTTTTGCCAATGGCTTTGACTTTTTCTGCCGCTGTGCTTTTTAGTAGTTGCTCAATAATCGCATCGCGACTTTGCCGGTCGTCTCCGGCTATTTTAATTTTCACCAGTTCGTGGTGATTAACCGCTATTTCAAGCTCTTTAAGCACATTTTCTGTCAGCCCATTTTGACCGATCATAATAACGGGCTTGAGGTTGTGGGTGAGGGTAACTAGATATTTGAGCTGGTGTTTAGAAAGGGGCATATAGTGTACAATTGTCAATAAGGATGTTGAAAAATGTCGGCTAATACTAACCGGCCTGAAAAGTTCCATTATATACTAAATAAACGCCTCGGTAGTTAAAAGTCTGATCCGGGGGGCGGTGTTGTGCTGAGTGGTTATGGATATATCGGCATATGATGTAATTATAAGTGAGTATGATGAAAAGCGAAAAGAATGAACGAGACAATGTCCGCCTGATTGAGCCTCCGTCAATCGCAGACCCCTCATTACGTTATGTAATGGTTGATTCGGTACATGATGATGAAATTAGTCTTTTAGATTTATGGCTGGTTCTGGTTAAGCGTCGCTCGTTATTTCTTTCCCTGGTTTTACTGGCCCTGTTAATTGGGGTGTCTGCTGCTTTAACCCTGCCGGTAAAATACAATTACTCAACCACACTGGAAATTGGTGGGCTCTCCTATGATAGTCAGGGGAAACTGGTGCTGGTGGAACAGCCCACCAGCGTACTGGCTAAATTAAAACAAAGTTATATTCCTTTTGTAACCCATGCCTATCTGCAGGAAAATCCTGAATTTGAAGACGTTCCCGCAATTAATGCCAAACTGGAAAAAAACAGTAATATTATTTTTATGGATGTGAGTGGTACCGAAAAATACAGAAATATTTATGTGCAATTACTTAATTCAATTGTCGATCAGGTTAGGCAGGATCACAAAAGAATTTCATTGTTAAAAGTTAAAGACCTTGAACTTTCACAGTATAAATTGAAAAACCTGATTAGCGTACTGAAGAATGAAGAACAGTTTATTCAATCGCAAATCGGGCGAATGGATAAAAAAGAGCTTTTGTTGAAGAATCGAATTAAAGAGACCCGTAATCAGTTAAAAATATCCAGCAAGGCGAAAAAGAATGTGGCAGGTGCGAAGGGCGACGCAAAGGCCTTATCATTACTCGTGGTTGATAATGATATTAGATCAATGCGAGTGGAGTTAGCTGATCTTGAAGAAGAGCTGAAGATAACGCTTGAAAATAGCCGTGAAGAAATATCCGCTAAGCTGATAAAAAATCAGCAGAAACAGGCACAAACTAATATGTCAATAGAGAAAGTAGCGGTTGAGTTAGATAATCTGCTGGAAACCCGGGCGATTACCGAGCCCATGCAATCCATCAAACCAGTGGGGCTGGGTAAAAAGTTGACGGTAGTTATATCGCTGGTGGTGGGTATATTTATCGGATTGTTTGCGGTATTTTTTGCTGAGTTTCTGGGTAAAGCCAGGCAGCGCTCTGCGGAACAATAATGCTGATTTAATGAAAATAGATTAATCCTGTGGCAAGAAGCAAATCCAGTAAAAACTGGCTAAACGAGCATTTTAATGATGAATACGTCAAACAGTCTCAAAAAGACGGTTATCGCTCCCGTGCCGTTTATAAGCTAAAAGAAATCGATGAAAAAGATCATCTAATCAAACCCGGCAGTACGATTATTGACCTGGGTGCAGCCCCGGGTAGCTGGTGTGAATATGTGGTGCGACGCCAGAAAGGTAAGGGGCGTGTTATTGCCCTGGATATCCTGGCGATGGACCCGATGGAAGGTGTTGAGATCATTACCGGTGATTTTCTTGAGAATGCCGTTTTTGAGCAATTATTAAATACCCTCGGATCAGATCAGCCAGACCTTGTAATTTGCGATATGGCCCCCAATATGAGTGGACAGCAGGCTGTGGATATTCCACGGGCAATGTATATGGCGGAGCTGGCACTGGATTTATCGCAGCAGGTGCTGAAACCCGGGGGTGGTTTGCTGGTCAAACTTTTCCAGGGTGAAGGCTTTGATGGCTATATAAAGCAGATGCGTGTGCAATTTAGCCGTGTGGTGATGCGAAAGCCTAAGGCGTCGCGACCACGCAGTAAGGAAGTGTATGGACTGGCTAGTGGTTTTAAAAGCTAAAAATTAAATCTCCCCCATATATTTAATATTTAGCGCTATCAGGTTGGTAGCAATAAAAATATATGTATTCCCTCTTTTGCTAAGAGGGGAGTTTTGCTTCCCCCTTAGAAAAAGGGGGATTGAGGGGGATTTAGTTTGTTGAACATCCAGCCTAAGCAGTGATTTAAACTGGCAATTGTCCAGCCTGTGTAGTACTTTTATTATTAATGTTTAATCTAACCGAGGTGTTGTCTTGAACGACCTGGTCAAAAATCTAATTCTATGGGGTGTCATCGCCCTTATTCTGTTATCTGTATTCAGTAATTTTTCTCAACGGGCAAATAAAGAAACTGAATTCGCTTATTCTGATTTCACCTCAGAAGTTAAAAATGGCAATGTTGCTGAGGTGGTCATTGCCGGGCGTAAAATCACAGGTAAAACCCGAGATCTCAAGGCGTTTAGCACCTTTAGTCCAGAAACAGATAATACCGCTATGTTGGGTGTACTACTGGATAACAATGTGCGCATAGTGGCAAAAGAGCCGGAACAGCCATCATTGTTGATGAATATCTTTATTTCATGGTTCCCGTTCCTGTTGTTGATCGGTATCTGGATTTTCTTTATGCGTCAGATGCAGGGCGGCGGCGGTGGTCGCGGTGCCATGTCATTTGGTAAAAGCAAAGCTCGCATGCTGGGTGAAGAGGAAATTAAAACCACCTTTGCCGATGTGGCGGGTGTGGAAGAAGCTAAAGAAGAAGTGGGTGAGCTGGTTGAGTTTTTACGTGACCCCGGTAAGTTTCAGAAACTCGGCGGACAAATTCCCCGCGGTGTTTTGATGGTGGGGTCACCGGGTACCGGTAAAACCCTGCTGGCGAAAGCCATTGCGGGTGAAGCCAAAGTACCGTTCTTTACCATTTCCGGTTCTGACTTTGTAGAAATGTTTGTTGGTGTGGGGGCATCCCGTGTACGGGATATGTTTGAGCAGGCTAAAAAGCATGCGCCGTGCATTATCTTTATTGATGAAATTGATGCGGTGGGTCGTCACCGTGGTGCCGGTGTAGGTGGTGGTCACGATGAGCGTGAACAAACCCTTAACCAGCTACTGGTTGAAATGGACGGCTTTGAAGGCAGTGAGGGCGTTATCGTAATCGCTGCTACCAACCGCCCGGATGTGCTGGACCCGGCGTTGTTGCGTCCTGGCCGCTTTGACCGTCAGGTGGTTGTACCGCTACCGGATGTGCGTGGCCGTGAGCAAATTCTTAAAGTGCATATGCGTAAACTGCCGGTGGCCGAAGACGTGAAACCTTCTTTGATTGCCCGTGGAACGCCGGGATTCTCAGGTGCGGACCTGGCTAATCTGGTTAATGAAGCGGCATTGTTTGCCGCCCGTGAAAACTGCAAAGAAGTGTATATGGATCAGTTTGAGCGCGCTAAAGATAAAATCATGATGGGCGCAGAGCGTAAATCTATGGTGATGTCTGAAGATGAGAAAAAACTCACCGCCTATCACGAGGCGGGTCATGCCATAGTGGGCCGACTGGTACCGGATCATGACCCGGTTTATAAAGTTAGCATCATTCCCCGTGGCCGTGCTTTGGGTGTGACCATGTTCCTGCCTGAAGAAGACCGTTACAGCTACAGCAAGCGCCGCCTTGAAAGTTCCATTGCCAGTTTGTTTGGCGGACGCCTGGCAGAAGAGCTTATTTTTGGACTGGATAATGTAACCACCGGTGCATCGAATGACATTGAGCGTGCAACGGATATTGCCCGTAACATGGTAACCAAATGGGGTCTATCAGAAAAACTGGGTCCGCTGGCCTATTCTGAAGATGAGGGGGAAGTGTTCCTGGGCCGCTCAGTGACCCAGCACAAAAACCTTGCGGATGATACTGCACGGGTTATCGATGAAGAAATTCGTGATGTAATCGATCGTAATTATAATCACGCTGAAACCTTGTTGAAAGATAATATGGATATTCTGCATGCCATGTCTGATGCGCTCATGAAATATGAAACCATCGATTCAGATCAAATTGATCAGTTGATGGGGCGTCACGAAGTGAGTCCACCAAGGGGCTGGAATGATGATGATAGTGATTCACCTACGCCTTCAACCGATGCTAAAAAAGAATCTAAAAAGGAAGATAAAGGTGATGGCTCTATTGGTGGTCCCGCAAGCCTTCATTAAAATTTGAGTGCAGGTGTTTTTAGTCCTAAAGCAGGGCGTCCTTTTTTATGGGGCGCCTTTTTTTATGGGGCCTTTTATTAAATAACAATGATTAGTTTAAATATGATGAATCACTTATCTTCCCTATTATTGTCGGATAGCGCCCTAATTATGGGTGTCCTGAATACCACCCCGGATTCATTTTCAGATGGCGGACGATATACGTCAGTTGAGTCAGCGCAGGCGCAGGCGCTGGTAATGTGTGCACAGGGTGCTGATATTATAGATGTGGGTGGGGAATCAACTCGCCCGGGCGCACAGGAGGTTGGTGTTAAAGAAGAAATTAAGCGGGTTGTGCCAGTTATCGAGTCTATTCGTCAACACAGTGATGTGTGTATTTCAATTGATACGAGTAAACCCGAAGTGATGCAAGCTGCGATTGTGGCGGGTGCAAACCTGGTTAACGATGTGAATGGTTTGCGTGCCGAGGGAGCATTAGCATTGTGTGCGGAGTTAAAAGTACCTGTTTGTGTGATGCACATGCAGGGCGAGCCGCGTACTATGCAGGCAAATCCAGTTTATGATGATGTGGTGGATGATATTAAGTTATTTTTTGAGCAGCGTATCCTGGCCTGTATCGATGCGGGAATTGAGCGGCAAAATATCATACTCGACCCGGGGTTTGGTTTTGGAAAGTCACTGCAACATAATTTACAGCTACTAAAAAGGTTAAAAGAATTTCAGGCGTTTGACTTGCCGCTACTCGCGGGTTTATCCCGCAAGAGTATGCTGGGTAAAATACTCAATGATGACTCACCCGAACATCGCCTGTCGGCCAGTTTGGCAGCCGCGGTGCTGGCACGGAATAATGGTGCAAAAATTATTCGAGTGCATGATGTAAAGCCGACGGTAGACGCGCTTAAAGTTTGTGATGCGATGTTGGCTGTGTGAAAATGTAAAGCGCATGTGGGCGGTGTTTTAGCTGGCGAAGTGGGTTAGCAATTTAAGATAATGATTTATGGAAAATAAAATGGCAAAAAAGTATTTTGGAACAGATGGTATTCGTGGTCGTGTTGGCAAAGGTCAGATGACTCCCCAGGCCGTAATGAAATTAGGCTGGGCCGTGGGCAAGGTGTTGGCTAACCGGGGGAATAATCTGGTTGTTATCGGCAAAGATACCCGTATCTCAGGTTATATGTTTGAGGCCTCCCTGGAAGCGGGTTTATCTGCTGCGGGGGTGGATTCAAAAATGATCGGCCCCATGCCAACCCCGGGCATCGCCTATTTAACTCGCACTTTACGCGCATCCGCAGGTATTGTGATTTCTGCATCCCATAATCCATTTTATGACAATGGCCTGAAGTTTTTCTCTACCGAAGGCAGTAAGTTACCGGACGATATTGAAAATGAAATTGAAGCCATGTTCGAAGCGGAAATGGAAACCGTTGACTCCGCTGATCTCGGTAAAGCCGAACGTATAGAAGATGCGCAGGGGCGTTATATCGAAGCATGCAAAGCTACGATCCCCATGGGGACCTCATTTAAGGGACTTAAAGTGGTGCTGGATTGCGCTAATGGTGCGACCTATCATATTGCTCCAAATGTATTCACAGAGCTGGGTGCAGAGGTTATTACCATTGCGGATAAACCCAATGGCATTAATATTAATGAAAACTGTGGTTCGACTCATCCAAACACACTGGCAGCAGCGGTGTTGCAAAATCAGGCGGATATTGGCATTGCCTTTGATGGTGATGGTGATCGCTTAATGATCGTGGATAGCAAAGGACAGATTATCGACGGCGATGAAATTCTTTATATCATCACCAAAGCCAGACTGGCAGCGGGAGAGCCCCAGGGCGGTGTTGCCGGCACTCTCATGAGTAACCTGGGGCTGGAGCTGGCCATAAAAGAACTAGGCCTGGAATTTGAGCGCACCCAGGTGGGTGACCGTTATGTGATGGAGTGTTTACGTGACAGGGGCTGGTCATTGGGGGGGGAAAACTCCGGGCACATTATTTGTTTAGATCGCACCACCACCGGCGATGGCATTGTGTCCGCTCTACAGGTTATGGCGTATCTTGCTGACACCGGGGTGACACTGGTGGAAGCACTGGCGGAAATGACCATGATGCCGCAAATCTTAATTAATGTGCCGTTGCCGGTGAAAACCAACCCCATTGGTGAGCCGAAGGTGCAGCAGGCCGTAGAGGATGTAGAGAAGCTGCTTAATGGTAAAGGTCGTGTGCTGTTGCGGGCATCCGGCACCGAACCTTTAATTAGAGTTATGGTTGAGGGGGAGGAGGAAAAGCAGGTGACTGCATATGCACAACAGATAGCGGATGCGGTGTCGGCTTCTGTGGCACATGCAAACCCACATTAAAAGAAGTGACTGTTTGTGAGTTGGTCAAATGCGGCTTCTCCTGTGTAGAAGCCGCTTTTTTGTTTTGTTAATGGCCCTGGACTCATCACTAAAGACGACTTGTTCACTTGCAACAAACCCCTCACACCTATAAACTGTGCCCCCTTTAAAAACAAGAATATCGGAGTGCATCAATGCGCAAACCAATGGTAGCCGGCAACTGGAAAATGAATGGTACGAGCGATTCAGTAAAAGAACTGATTGCGGGTATTAAAGAAGGCATGGATTCGGTCAATAATGCACAAGTTGTGGTTTGCCCGCCTGCGGTTTTTATTCCCCGGGTATCCGGTGCAATCGATGGTTCAGCTATCCAGCTTGGCTCTCAAAACGTTTGTGATGAAGACTCGGGTGCATTTACCGGTGAAGTTTCCGGTGCCATGTTGAAGGAAATTGGTTGTGAGTATGCCATTATTGGTCACTCTGAGCGTCGTGCACTTTACGGTGAAAGTGATGAGCTGGTTGCAAAGCGTTTTGCAGCAGCACGTCGTAACGGCTTAAAGCCAATTTTCTGCATTGGTGAAACCCTGCAAGAGCGTGAGTCAGGTGTAACGAATGATGTATGCTCGCGTCAGATAGATGCCGTAATTGCATTAGAAGGTGTTGAAGCGCTGGCTGACAGTGTTATCGCCTATGAGCCTGTATGGGCCATTGGTACAGGTAAAACAGCAACTCCAGAGCAGGCGCAGGAAGTTCATGCATTTATTCGTGGCAAAATTGCGGCATTAAATGCAGATGTGGCGGAAGGTCTGCAAATTTTATACGGCGGTTCAATGAACCCGGCAAACGCAAAAGAACTGATTGGTCAGCCTGATATTGATGGTGGTCTGATTGGTGGTGCATCATTAAAGCCAGCCGATTTTTTAGCAATCTGCCAGGCGGCGGGTTAAGGGTAACTAAGTGATTTCAATTCTTCTTGTAGTTCAGGTATTTCTGGCACTGGCTATTATTGGCCTGATTATGTTGCAGCGCGGAAAAGGCGCTGATGCGGGCGCGGCACTCGGTGGCGGCGGTGGGTCTTCGGGTTCGGTGTTTGGTGCACAGGGTGCGGCAAATTTTCTAAGCCGAACAACAGCGATTCTGGCGGCGGCTTTTTTTATAAACAGTTTAGTGTTAGCGACGCTCTCATCTCGACAGCAATCTGATGTAACGTTAACCAGTGGTTCGGTGATTGAGCAATCAGTTGAAGTCCCCGCATCAGAAGTACCTGTAGCAGAAATGCCAGCACCGGCCAGCGATGTACCTACGGCGGATGAAGCACCAGCGCCGGCAAGCGACGTACCTGCAGCAGAAAAATAATCCTCTCGCGGTCTGAAGGTTGCACCTACCTGGTATTGCCTGTAGGCGTTAACGTCAGGTCGCGATTTTGTTTATAAAGATAAATATGGGGTGTTGTGGGTGAGCCGTGACCGATTGCACTTAATGTGCAATCGCAGCACGGCGAACGCCTGACAGGATGTCAGGCCGGGCACGCTTAAAAGCGCAGAGAGGGCAGGAGGCCCGAACGCCCGTGAAACTAGATAAAGTAAAAAACCGCCGATGTGGTGAAATTGGTAGACACGCCATCTTGAGGGGGTGGTGGGGAGACCCGTGCTGGTTCGACTCCAGTCATCGGCACCATTTAAATGTCCTTCTTTGAAAAAGGGGGGGCGAAGCGAAGGGGGGGTTGAGCGGTTAGCTAAATCTTCCTTGACCTCTCTTTCTAACTAAAGAGGGGGGGCAAAAATTCGAAAGTGTATATTAATAACAATAAAATAATAATATAGTTAAAAGCTTCTTTTCAAAAAATCAGCAAAACATTACGATATATCAAAGACTAATAAATCTCACTTATCGTGAGATACACATAATATGTGATGACATTCGCAGTCTTTTTTAATAAAGTCACTGCAGTAAAAAACAATAAGAGCTTTACCTCGTCTTTGATGGCTTTGAGAAAACTATAAAATGCTCGAAAATTACATACCTGTTTTAATATTTTTATCTGTTGGCCTTTTCGTTGGTGTCATAATGATTGCCATGGGTGGTTTTATACTGGCCCCCAGAAATCCCGACGAAGCAAAAAATTCCCCCTACGAATGTGGTTTCTCCGCATTTGAAGATGCGCGGCTGAAATTTGATGTGCGTTTTTATCTGGTCGCAATTTTATTTATTATTTTTGATTTAGAAATCGCCTTTTTATTTCCGTGGGCCATTGTGCTCGAAGATATCGGTTTATTCGGTATTGTCGCCATGGGAATATTCCTGGGAATTCTGGTAATTGGTTTTATTTATGAGTGGAAAAAAGGGGCGCTAGAATGGGAATAGAAGGCATTCTGGAAAAAGGCTTTGTAACAACTTCGGTTGATTCGGTTGTTAACTGGGCGCGCACTGGCTCCATGTGGCCAATGACGTTTGGCCTGGCTTGCTGTGCCGTTGAAATGATGCAGGCGGGTGCGGCACGTTATGACCTTGATCGTTTTGGAATTATTTTTCGCGGCTCACCCCGTCAGTCGGATGTCATGATCGTCGCCGGCACGCTCACCAATAAAATGGCACCCGCATTACGTAAAGTTTACGATCAGATGCCCGATCCTCGCTGGGTGATTTCCATGGGGTCCTGTGCTAATGGTGGTGGTTACTATCACTACTCGTATTCAGTGGTGCGTGGTTGTGATCGAATTGTGCCCGTTGATATTTATGTGCCCGGTTGTCCGCCAACAGCAGAAGCTTTGATTTATGGCATTATTCAATTGCAGAATAAAATTAAACGCACCTGTACCATTGCGCGGCAGGCTTAAAATATGACTGCCATCGAAAATTTATCAGCGCAACTTACACAAACGTTCGGCGCAAAACTGCAGAGCAATGTTGTTGAGTTGGGTGAGGTTACCATTGAAGTCGCCGCCAATGATTATTTGGGCGTGTGTAAAAAATTACACGATGATGAAAACCTTGCCTTTGAAAATTTGATTGATTTATGTGGTGTTGACTATTCTGCTTACGGGCAAGATGAATGGAAAACGGATGCCACCGGTAATGGTTTCAGTCGCGGTATTGAAGTCGCGCAACATGGTCGTTTAAAATTCGGCGATGAGCTGCCCGAAAATGAATGTGATTACAAACGTTTTGCGGTTGTTACGCATTTACTATCGATAAAAAATAATCAGCGCTTACGGGTTCGAGTGTTTGCTGAAGATGATGCCTACCCGGTGGTGAAATCGCTGGTGGATATCTGGAACGGTGTGAACTGGTTTGAGCGCGAAGCCTTTGATTTGTACGGTATTCATTTTGATGGGCACCCTGATTTGCGTCGCATCTTAACCGACTATGGTTTTGTTGGTCATCCTTTTAGAAAAGATTTTCCATTGTCAGGGCATGTTGAAATGCGCTACGACGAAGAACAAAAGCGCGTGATTTATGAGCCAGTAAGTATTGAGCCACGCGTTCTCGTGCCACGCGTAATAAGAGAAAACACGAATCATAGTCATCCGTCTGTAAATGAAGATGCCAGTGCATCAACGAGTGAAGAATAACCATGCCTGAAATTCGCAACTACACTTTGAATTTTGGTCCCCAGCACCCGGCGGCACATGGCGTGTTGCGCCTGATTCTTGAAATGGACGGTGAAGTGATTCAGCGTGCCGATCCGCACATTGGTTTACTGCACCGTGCAACTGAAAAATTAGCCGAGTCAAAACCCTATAACCAAAGCATCGGTTATATGGATCGCCTCGATTATGTTTCTATGATGTGCAATGAGCATGGATATGTTTTAGCGCTGGAAAAATTACTCGGTGTGCAAGTACCGGAGCGTGCACAATATATTCGTGTCATGTTCGATGAAATTACACGCCTGTTGAATCACCTGTTATGGATTGGCGCACACGGTCTGGACGTGGGCGCAATGACTATGTTTTTATATGCTTTTCGTGAACGTGAAGATTTAATGGATGTTTACGAAGCCGTGTCCGGTGCACGTTTACATGCAACCTATTATCGCCCCGGTGGTGTTGCCCGCGATTTGCCGGATTCGATGCCTCTGTACAAAGCATCAAAATGGCACAGTAAAAAAGAAGTCGATCGACTGAACGATAATCGCTCAGGTTCGTTATTAGACTTTATCGAAGACTTTACCAGGCGTTTCCCGACCTATGTTGATGAGTATGAAACTCTGTTAACCGATAATCGAATCTGGAAACAGCGTTTAGTTGATATCGCCATAGTGTCCCCCGAGCGGGCCATGCAATTAGGGTTTACTGGTCCGATGTTACGTGGCTCCGGTGTGGAATGGGATTTGCGTAAAAAACAGCCCTATGCCGCTTATGACAAAATGGATTTTGATATTCCCGTGGGCACCAATGGCGATTCCTACGACCGCTATTTAGTGCGTATGGAAGAGATGCGTCAGTCGAATAAAATAATTAAACAATGTGTTGACTGGTTGCGAGCGAATCCGGGACCGGTTTTAGCGCAGGATCATAAAGTCACTCCACCGCGTCGCGAAGAAATGAAAGGTGATATGGAATCGTTAATCCATCACTTTAAATTATTTACCGAAGGGTACTGTTTGCCGAAGGGCGAAGCCTATGGTGCGGTTGAACACCCCAAAGGTGAGTTTGGTGTTTACCTTATGTCTGATGGTGCAAACAAACCTTATCGTTTAAAAATTCGTGCACCGGGTTTTGCGCATTTGTCGGCCTTAGATGAAATGACTCGGGGCCACATGTTGTCTGATGTGGTTGCCGTTATTGGAACACAGGATATCGTATTTGGTGAAATAGACCGATGAGAGTAATGCTTCAGCTCACCACTGCATGGCTTCAGCTTTTTGTTGAAAAATGCTCGTTTACATTTGTAAGCTCGCATTTTTTACTTCAATCTGCAGCGTTACAAAATATAATGAATAATGACAATGACTGAAACAGAAAATATTTTATCAGCCCATACGCTGGAAGAAATTGCCGAGTGGGAATCACGTTATCCGCCGGAGCATAAAAAATCGGCATTGCTGGCAGCGCTAAATGCGGCGCAACATCAGAACAAAGGTTTTTTAACGGTGCCTTTGATGGATGCGGTAGCTGAAAAATTAGAGCTATCAAAAATAGAAGTTTACGAAGTTGCCAGTTTCTATTCTATGTACGAATTAAACCCGGTTGGCCGACACAATGTTGCCGTTTGTACCAATGTATGTTGCATGCTGATGGGTTCCGATACGATTGTTTCACACCTTGAAAAAAAGCTCGGCATTAAACTCGGTGAAAGCACAGACGATGGTCGTATCTATTTAAAAGTTGAAGAAGAATGTCTTGCAGCCTGTGCCGGTGGCCCAATGATGCAGGTTGATCATAAATATTATACTGAACTCACCCCTGAAAAAGTGGATGAGATCATCGACGCGCTGGAGTAAGCATGGCTAACGAAGTGTGTTATGCAACGCTGCAATTTGAAAGCGAACAATGGTCCTATGAAAACTACCTGAAAGTGGGTGGTTATCAGGCCTGGCAAAAAATTCTGGATGAAAAGCTTTCTCCGGAAGATGTGATTGAAATTGTTAAAGCGTCGGGTTTACGTGGCCGGGGTGGGGCGGGTTTTCCCACCGGATTAAAGTGGAGCTTTATGCCCCGCAATGCGCCGGTACAAAAATACATCGTGTGTAACTCGGATGAATCTGAGCCGGGTACCTGTAAAGATCGGGATATTCTACGCTTTAATCCCCATGCGTTAGTTGAAGGCATGTTGATTGCGGGTTACTGCATCGGCGCCACTGTCGGTTATAACTATATGCGTGGCGAGTTTATGGACGAAGTTTATAAGCGTTTTTCTGGCGCCGTAAAAGAAGCTTACGAGAAAGGTCATTTGGGAAAAAATATAAATGGCTCCGGTGTGGATTTTGATCTGTATCCGACACTCGGTGCAGGTGCCTATATCTGCGGCGAGGAAACTGCATTATTAGAGTCTCTGGAAGGTAAAAAAGGCCAACCAAGATTCAAACCTCCGTTTCCGGCGAATGTGGGTTTATATGGCAAGCCGACCACGATTAATAATACAGAATCATTATCGTCTGTGCCGAGTATTGTGCGTGAAGGTGCGGAATGGTTTAAGGCCTTCGGTGTTGAAAACTCCGGTGGGACAAAATGTTTTTCAGTTTCCGGGCATGTGAATAAGCCGGGTAATTTTGAAGTTAATATGGGCATGCCGTTTAAAGAATTATTAGAGCTTGCCGGTGGCGTAAAAGACGGTCGAAAGTTAAAAGCCGTTATCCCCGGCGGCTCATCGGTGCCAGTTGTGCCCGCCGAGACAATGCTGCAAGCCAATATGGATTATGACTCCATCACAAAAGCGGGTTCCATGCTGGGCTCCGGTGCTTTAATTGTGATGGATGAAACCACCGACATGGTTAAGGTGCTGCAACGATTGTCGCGTTTTTATTATTCTGAATCCTGTGGTCAGTGCACACCATGCCGTGAAGGTACCGGCTGGTTATATCGCATGCTCACTCGCATTGTTGAAGGTAAGGGGCTACCTGAAGATTTAGATAAGCTCGATGATGTGGCTGCAAAAATTGAAGGTCGTACCATTTGTGCGCTGGGTGATGCGGCGGCGATGCCAGTGAGAAGTTTTGTAAAGCATTACCGGGAAGAATTTGAATATTATATTGAGCATAAATGTTCAATGGTTGGCGGAGCGGGCAAATAATGTCAGATGATTTAGTCACCTTTACCGTTAATGATATTGAGTTAACGGCACCCAAAGGCTCTATGCTGATTAAAGCCACGGACAAGGCGGGGATTCATATTCCGCGTTTCTGTTATCACGATAAATTATCCATCGCAGCCAACTGCCGCATGTGCTTAGTGGATGTTGAAAAAGCGCCTAAGCCGATGCCCGCCTGTGCAACGCCGATTATGGACGGCATGGTGGTTTATACCCAATCGGCAAAAGCCATAGAAGCACAAAAATCCGTCATGGAGTTTTTGTTAATTAATCACCCACTGGACTGCCCAATTTGTGACCAGGGTGGTGAGTGTGAATTGCAGGATCTATCGGTTGCTTACGGAGGCGATACATCTCAGTACACGGATATTAAACGGGTTGTGTTTGATAAAGATATCGGACCACTTATTCAAACCGAATTAACCCGTTGTATTCAATGCACACGCTGTGTTCGTTTTGGCGAAGAAATAGCCGGCATGCGTGAACTGGGCATGACAGATCGTGGCGACCGCGCTCAGATTGGTACCTTTATTTCTAAAAGCGTTGACTCGGAAATGTCCGGCAACGTTATCGATATCTGTCCAGTGGGTGCTTTAACGGCAAAGCCCTCAAGGTTTTCTGGACGTGCATGGGAAATGCAACAACACGCATCGGTGTCTCCTCATGATTGCGTAGGCTCTAACCTGTTCGTGCACACCCTTGACGGAAAAGTTAATCGAGTGGTACCCCGTGAAAATGAATCGATAAATGAAGTCTGGATATCAGACAGGGATCGATTCAGTTATAACGGCTTGTACGCAGATGATCGTGCCACTAAACCGATGATGAAGTTAAAAGGTGAGTGGGTCGAAACCGACTGGAACACCGCATTAAAATATGCCGTTGACGGTTTGCAACTGGTGATGAAAGAAAATTCGGCGGATGAGTTAGCCTGCTGGATTTCACCAAACGCCACCCTCGAAGAGCATTATTTAGCGCAGAAACTATGTCGCGGTCTGGGCAGTAATAATATTGAGCACCGTTTAAGACAAACCGATTTTACCGACCAGGATTTCGCACCAGTTATGCCCTGGCTGGGTAAGGAAATGGCTTCGATTGAACGCCTGCAATCTATTCTGTTAGTCGGTTCTCACATACGTAAAGAACAGCCATTAATTGCGCACCGATTTAGAAAGGCCTTTCGCCACCATCAGGTGAAAATTTCTGCGGTTAATCCACGAAAATTCAAATGGCGCTTTAAAACCAGTAATGAATTGATTTCATCCGCCGAAGGCATGGTGAATAATCTGGCGGGTATTGCAAAAGCCGCCGGTGTTGAACAGGCAAATTTATCGGACCTGATTAATAGCGCCAGCGTCGATGAAACTCATAAAGCAATTGCTGAAGAATTAAAATCCGCCGCGGATGCAGCAACTATTTTTGTTGGAAATATCGCAGCGCAACATCCGCAGTTTTCAATATTGCGCGCATTAAGTCATGGCATTGCAAAACAAACCGGTGCTACATTGGCGTATTTACCAGAAGCGGCAAATTCTGCGGGTGCCTGGTTAGCGGGGAGTGTACCCCATCGTTTTGCCGGTGGCTCAAAAGCCACAACGGTTGGCGCGAACATGGCAGAGATGCTCGCCTCACCTAAGAAGGCTTTAATTGCTTTTAATATTGAACCCGAGTTTGATGTGGCTAATCCATCGCAGGCGATGGATGCAATTGATGCAGCAGACTTTAAAGTGGTGATAAATAATTACGCATCTGAAGCGATGAAAGATTATGCGGATGTAATATTACCCTTATCCGCATTCACTGAAACCTCTGGTACGTTTGTTAATGCGGATGGTTTCTGGCAGAGCTTTAAGGGGGCTGTTTCACCGTTGGGTGAGTCGCGTCCGGGTTGGAAAATTTTGCGGGTGCTCGCGAACCTGATGAACGTCGAAGGTTTTGATTACCTGTCATCAGAGGATGTTCGAAATGAAGTAAAGGCGCAGTGTCGTGATTTACAGCTGGATAACGCATTGTCGGCCGATGCACCAATAGCGAATGTAACGAGCGCATCCGGTTTGCAGCGTGTGGGTGATGTGCCTATCTATGCCGCTGATTCACTCGTGCGTCGTTCAACACCATTGCAGCTTACCAAAGATGCGGATCAAAATCATGCCGCGATTAATTCGGCACTGGCAGCTAAATTAAAAATTGCAGAAGGCGAGCGAGTGTCCATTACCCAGTCTGGCCATACTGAGCTGATTGAAATTAAAATTGATGATGCGATTGCCGATGACTGTGTCTGGCTACCCGCAGCTGAGGAGCTAAGTGCACAAATGGGTAATACATATTCACCTATCGAGTTGGAGAAGGCCTGATTATGGACTGGTTATTTTCATTAGCCCCCGACTTTTTAGTTGAGTTCTGGAACTGGCTGCCACAGTGGATACAGGTGTTAGCAGAAAACCTGTTATACATAGTCATCATTATGGTGCCCTTGATGTTGTGTGTGGCCTATGTCACTTATGCGGAAAGAAAAATCATTGGTTACATGCAGGTGCGCCTGGGACCCAATCGCGTGGGACCAAAAGGCTGGTTGCAGCCGATTGCCGATGCGTTGAAACTGATGTTCAAGGAAATCATTATTCCAACGAACTCAAACCGTTTTCTGTTTTTACTGGCACCGGTTTTAACGATTGGCCCAGCACTGGCTGCCTGGGCAGTCATTCCATTCTTTGATGGTGTGCAGTTATCCAATGTCAATGCAGGACTGTTATATATTTTAGCGTTAACCTCTATGGGGGTTTACGGTGTGATAATTGCGGGCTGGTCATCGAATTCCAAATACGCCATTTTAGGTGCACTTAGATCTGCGGCTCAGGTTGTTGCCTATGAAATTGCCATGGGCTTTGCGTTGGTCGGGGTGTTAATGGCCAGTGGCAGTTTAAATCTGGGTGATATTATTGCGCGTCAGGCAGGGGGCTTTACCAACTGGTTCTGGTTGCCTTTATTACCTTTGCTGGTGGTATATTTTATTTCTGGTGTTGCGGAAACCAACCGTGCGCCGTTTGATGTCGCTGAAGGTGAATCTGAAATTGTGGCGGGATTCCATGTGGATTATTCCGGCATGGCATTCGCGGTATTTTTCCTTGCTGAATATGCAAACATTATATTAATTGCGGCACTCACTTCGTTGATGTTTTTCGGTGGCTGGATGTCGCCGTTTGGTTCGATGGCTGATCACGCACTGCTCGGTGATGGTACTCACTGGTTTATTTTAAAAACCATGTTCTTTATTTATTTATTCCTGTGGTTCCGTGCGACCTTCCCGCGTTATCGTTATGACCAGATTATGCGTTTAGGCTGGAAAGTGTTTATTCCAATCACCATTGTCTGGATTTTTGTAGAGGCGGTCATGGTGGTTATGCAAGTGGGTCCGTGGTCTGTTGCTGCGGCTGGGGCATAAACTAATGAAGATAAGATCCGTAAAACATTATTTAAAAAGCTTTCTATTTCTGGAATTAATCAAGGGCTTGACGGTTACAGGGAAATACCTTTTTAAGAAAAAATTGACCCTGCAATACCCGGAGCAGAAAACCCCGATTTCACCACGCTTCAGGGGGCTACACGCACAACGCCGATACGCTAACGGCGAGGAGCGTTGCATCGCCTGTAAATTATGCGAAGCCGTTTGTCCCGCGCTGGCAATTACGATTGATGTTGAAGAGCGTGATGATGGTACGCGTCGCACATCACGTTACGATATAGATTTGTTCAAATGTATTTACTGTGGATTTTGTGAAGAAGCCTGCCCGGTTGATGCGATTGTTGAAACCGAAATTTTTGAATATCATTTTGAAAATCGCGGTGAAAACATAATGACAAAAGATAAACTGCTGGCGGTGGGTGATAAGTACGAAGAACAGATCGCAGCAAATCGTGCGGCGGATGCACCGTATCGATAAGATTTAGACAAACTCTTGGTAAAAGAGGGCGTATTTGTCTCTCCCTTAGTAAAAGGGGGATTGAGGGAATAAGAACAAACATTAAGTTTTAATAAAACTGTGAAGTGATGATGTTAGTTTTTATTTCCCCAACCCCTCTTTTACTAAGAGGGGGCTAAAAAATGCGTTTAACAAATATATAAAACCGGAATTAACACATGACATTTTTTGAAGTCGTCTTTTATGCTTTTTCTACCTTAATGGTAGTGGCTGCATTGGGCGTGGTTAGCGCACGTAACCCCGTGCATTCAGCGCTGTTTTTAGTGCTGGCATTTTTTGCCACTTCCGCAATCTGGTTATTACTGGAGGCTGAATTTTTAGCGATCACTCTGGTGCTGGTTTATGTGGGCGCGGTAATGGTGTTGTTCCTGTTTGTGGTGATGATGCTGGATATCAATATCACCCGTATGCGCGAAGGCTTAATGCGATATGCACCCTTTGGGATTGCCATTGCCATTTTATTAATTGTACAAATGATCCTGGTGGTTGGGCCTGAAAATTTTGGTTTAGAGGCATTTGCATTACCTGAGCCCCATGGAGCAGACTACAGCAACACTAAAGAATTAGGTCGAGTGTTGTATACGAAATATGTTTATGCGTTTGAATTAGCTTCGGTGATTTTACTGGTGGCTATTGTTGCGGCTATTGCCTTAACGATGCGACGTCGCCCCAACACCCGATATCAGAAACCGGGTGAGCAGATGAAAGTATTAAAAGAAGATCGTTTACGCATTGTGAAAATGAAATCTGAAGCCATGCATTCGGAGGATAGTCAATGATTCCATTGTCCAGTTACCTTATTCTTGGCGCTATTATGTTCGCCATTAGTATTGCCGGTATTTTTGTTAATCGTAAAAATGTCATTGTGCTTCTCATGTGTATTGAATTAATGCTGCTGGCGGTGAATATTAATTTTATCGCCTTTTCACATTTTCTGGGGGACAGTGCGGGACAGGTTTTTGTTTTCTTTATTCTTACCGTTGCCGCCGCAGAGGCAGCAATTGGACTTGCGATTCTAGTGGTCGTGTTCCGTAACCGTCAGACTATTAATGTGTCTGAACTGCAATCGCTGAAGGGCTAATAAGATGAGCATGGAACAAATTTATCTGGCTATCCCCCTGGCATCTTTATTCGGTGCCATCATTGCAGGTTTTTTCGGCAAGGCCATAGGTCGCTCCGGTGCTCACACGGTTACCATTGGCGGTGTTGCCGTTTCATTTATTTTATCACTGCTGGCATTCAATCATATTGTGCTGGAAGGTGGTGATATTTATAACCAGACGGTTTACACCTGGATGGTCAGCGACGGTTTGAAATTTGAAGTGGGTTTTTTAATTGACCAACTGACAGTGATGATGTTGTGTGTTGTGACCGGTGTATCCTTAATGGTGCATTTGTACACGATTGGCTACATGCATGATGATCCGGGCTACCAGCGCTTCTTTAGTTATATTTCACTGTTTACGTTTTCCATGTTGATGCTGGTTATGTCGAATAACTTTTTGCAGTTATTTTTCGGCTGGGAAGCGGTGGGTTTAGTCTCCTATTTATTAATTGGTTTCTGGTACAAAAAAGAAACCGCCATTTATGCAAACCTGAAAGCCTTTATAGTAAACCGGGTAGGTGATTTCGGTTTTATATTGGGAATTGCGGCGGTAGTGATGTATGCGGGGAGTCTAGATTACAAAACGGTTTTTGATGCGGCTCCAGGTATTGCAAATCAGACGATCAATATTATCGGTGATCAGCAATGGTCGGTATTAACCGTTATCTGTATTTTATTATTTGTGGGCGCCATGGGTAAGTCGGCACAGTTTCCATTGCATGTCTGGCTACCGGACTCCATGGAAGGCCCAACGCCGATCTCCGCATTAATACACGCGGCTACTATGGTTACGGCGGGTATTTTTATGGTGGCACGTATGTCACCCTTATTTGAATTTTCAGAAACCGCGCTGGCCTTTGTGATGATTGCTGGTGCCATCACTGCGTTGTTTATGGGCCTGATCGGTATTGTACAAAATGATATCAAGCGCGTTGTCGCCTACTCAACTTTATCCCAGTTAGGCTATATGACCGTGGCGTTGGGTGTGTCTGCTTACTCCGCCGGTGTGTTTCATTTGATGACCCATGCATTTTTTAAAGCGCTGTTATTTTTAGCGGCGGGTTCCGTTATTATTGCGATGCACCATGAGCAGGATATGCGCAAAATGGGTGGCTTAAGAAAGTATATGCCCATCACCTGGATTACATCATTAATTGGTTCACTGGCTTTAATCGGCTTCCCGGGTTTTTCCGGTTTCTTCTCAAAAGATTCGATTATTCTTGCGGTGGGTGAGTCGCATTTGCCCGGTGCAGGTTTGGTTTATTTAATGGTGCTGGCCGGCGTATTTGTTACCGCGTTTTATTCTTTCCGTATGTACTTTCTGGTTTTTCACGGTGAAGAAAGAATGGACCAGCATACCAAAGAGCATTTACACGAAACGCCGTGGGTGGTCACTGTGCCATTAATCGTATTGGCATTTTTCTCAGTTGTTATTGGATGGATAACCATAGAGCCCATGCTATTTGGTGAGTATTTTAAAGACGTCATTTTTGTTAAAGAAAACCATGATGTGCTTAAGCATGTTGGTTCGCATTACACCGGGCAATGGGCAATGATACAACACGGCATAGCTTCATGGCCGTTTGTATTGGCGATGGCGGGTGTAGGATCAGCCTGGTACATCTATATGAAAAATCCACAGATTGCGGATAACACCCGCCAGAAATTTTCCTTTATTTACAAAATGCTGGATAAAAAATACTGGATGGATGAGCTTTACGTAAAAATATTTTGCGATGGTGGCCGGGCACTGGGCAATGGCTTCTGGAAGGTGGGTGATATCGGCTTAATCGACGGCTTGATCATTAATGGCTCTGCGAAAGTCGTTGGCTGGTTTGCCAGTGTTGTGCGTCATGTGCAAACCGGTATGTTGTACCACTATGCGTTTGCAATGATTTTAGGCTTGGTTGGGTTGTTGTATTTATTTGCCAACCCTGCGGCTTGAAAATAAACCAGTGAATAAATTTATAATGAAAAATAACATCAGGATTAAATCATAATGTTTGCAGATTGGCCCCTCCTTAGTCTGGTCGTCTGGCTGCCCATTATTGGCGGCACAGCTGTGTTGTTATCCGGCGATAAAGGTAGCTCAGAAGGTGCGCGTCGACTGGCACTCATTGTTTCGATTGTGACCTTTGTCTTAAGTCTGGGTTTGTACACTAATTTCGACAGTTCAACATCTGCAATGCAGTTCGAAGAGCGTTTTACCTGGATAGCTGATTTCAATATTTATTACCATCTGGGCGTTGATGGCTTATCGATGCCGTTAATTGTTTTAACGACCTTCACCACAATTCTGGTCATACTCGCGGGTTGGGAGGTGATACAGAAACGCGCCTCTCAATACATGGCTGCCTTTTTAATTATGGAAGGATTAATGAACGGCGTGTTTGCTGCACTTGATTCCATGTTCTTCTATGTGTTCTGGGAAGCGATGTTAATACCGATGTTTATCATCATCGGTGTGTGGGGTGGCCCTAACCGGGTTTACGCAACCATCAAGTTCTTTATTTATACTTTTTTCGGTTCCGTGTTTATGCTGGTGGCCATGATTTATATGTATTACCAGTCCGGCAGTTTTGCGATTTTAGACTTGCATAACCTGAAGCTGGGTATGACCGAACAAACCCTGATTTTCTTCGCCTTCCTTGCGGCCTTTGCTGTGAAGGTACCCATGTGGCCGGTGCACACCTGGTTACCGGATGCACACGTTGAAGCACCCACCGGTGGCTCTGTAATACTTGCCGCGATTATGTTGAAAATTGGTGGCTACGGTTTTATTCGATTCGCATTGCCAATTACGCCGGATGCCAGCGCTTCGTTAGACTGGTTGATAATTGCGATGTCACTCATTGCAATCGTGTACATTGGATTTGTGGCGCTGGTACAAAGCGACATGAAAAAACTAGTGGCCTATTCCTCAATCGCCCACATGGGTTTTGTAACACTGGCCATGTTTCTGATTTTCAAAATTGGCTCTCCCGCAGATGGGGCGTTAGTGGATAACAGTGTATCCGGTTCTGCTTTGGCGCTGGAAGGTGCCATGGTACAAATGGTATCGCATGGTTTTATTTCCGGTGCCATGTTCCTGATGATAGGGGTGTTATATGACCGCATGCACAGTCGTGAAATTCTGGATTATGGCGGTGTGGTAAATACTATGCCGATATTTGCAGCCTTTGCTGTATTCTTTGCCATGTCGAATGCAGGCCTACCGGGGACCTCCGGATTTGTCGGCGAGTTTATGGTTATTATTGCGGCTTTCAAGGCAAATTTCTGGATTGCATTTCTTGCAGCAACCACTTTAATTTTAGGTGCAGCCTATACTTTGTGGATGGTGAAACGAGTCTTTTACGGTGATGTTAAAAACGATAAAGTAAAAGCGCTACAGGATTTAAACAACCGCGAGCTTTTAATTATGTCAATTTTAGCGGTAGCGGTTTTGGGGCTGGGTTTATATCCCGCACCACTGGTAGATGTGATGCATGCATCAGTTGAAAATTTATTACAACATATTGCGCAATCAAAACTGCCATAGCGCGTTGTTACAGAATTTAATTAGAGATATTAATAATGACACTAGAAATGCTTAATTTTTCCATTGCTGTACCGGAGATGTTTTTACTTGCTCTGGCTTGTACTGTGTTGGTTGTTGATGTCTATTTAAAAGATGAAAGTCGTAATTTTACTTATGTGTTATCCCAGTTAGGTTTAGTTGTCACACTGGTGTTAATTGCGCAACAAGGTCCGGCGGCTGGTGAGGCCTGGACACGGGAGCTGGCTTTTAATGGCCTGTTTGTCAATGATCTGCTTTCAACCATTTTAAAATTTTCCGTGGTGTTATTAGTGGCAGTGGTCTTTGTATATTCACGTAATTACCTGCTGGATCGTAATATTTTTAAAGGCGAGTTTTACGTGCTTGGCTTGTTCGGATTGCTTGGCATGATGGTGATGATTTCAGCGAATCATTACCTGTCTATTTATCTAGGTCTGGAGCTGCTGTCATTATCACTCTATGCGATGGTCGCCTTTGACCGGGATAACCCGAATGCCGCAGAATCTGCAATGAAATATTTTGTACTGGGTGCAATCGCGTCGGGCATGCTGTTATATGGAATGTCGATGGTATATGGCATGACCGGTTCACTCAATATTGTTGAAGTCGCCATTGCGGTTGAGCAGATGAAGGGCGATAACATCGTGCTGATATTTGGTCTGGTGTTTATGGTGATCGGTTTGTCATTTAAGCTCGGAGCAGTGCCATTTCATATGTGGATACCGGATGTTTATCATGGCTCTCCGACGACAGTAACCAGTTATATTGCCAGTGCTCCAAAAATTGCTGGCTTTGCCATGTTCATTCGCATTCTCGCGGAAAGCATGGGAAGTTTACAGGCTGACTGGCAAGGGATGCTGGTGATACTTGCTGTGCTTTCGATGGCTGTCGGTAATGTTATTGCGATTGCGCAAACGAATTTAAAGCGTTTACTGGCCTATTCAACTATTTCCCACGTGGGTTTTATTCTGCTTGGCTTAATTGCGGGTAATCAGGAAGGTTATTCAGCTGCGATGTTTTATACCTTAACTTATGCATTAATGTCTCTGGGTGGTTTTGGTGTCATTATACTGTTAGCTCGCAAAGGTTTTGAAGCGGATAACATCAGTGATTTAAAAGGCTTAAATCAACGCAGTCCCTGGTTCGCATTAATGATGTTGATTATTATTTTCTCAATGGCAGGGGTTCCTCCCACGGTTGGATTCTGGGCAAAGCTTGCGGTGTTAAAAGCCGTTGTGAATATTGATATGCTATGGCTGGCACTGGTTGCGGTCTTCTTTTCTATCGTGGGTATTTTCTACTATCTGCGTATCATCAAGCTAATGTATTTCGATGATCCTGAAGATAAAAGTGAAATTAACTGCGGACGAGATATGCAAATTGTACTGAGTGCAAATGGTTTATCAGTACTGCTGTTAGGTATATACCCGGCCGCCCTAATGGGACTTTGTGTAGCAACATTTGCTTAAGACTAACTTTGTGAAATCCTAATGAAGCGTTTTTCGTTGATTTTAAAAAGCGCCTATCGGTTTGATTAAACCCTATCTGGATTTATGAAATAGTAACCAGGTGATATCATTGCGCTATGGCTTGATTGTGCAGGTGGGCGATATCATTTTTATCCCTTATCTTTCCTGCTAGAATTCCCTCATCTAATCCTTCTGGCTAAACCTTTATCTTTTAGGTAGCTTCATGATCTCATTCATCAAACGTGTTTTTTTTATGAATTCTATAGTGCCATTATCGTGCATTTTTTGAAGAGTGGGCGTGATGATGGGAATGAGGTGACTGTTTTCTCTGTTTACAAAGTGGAATAGTTTCAGTGTTTTCAGTGAGGCGCTAATGGGTTTGATAGCGCGATACTTTTCCTGGTAAATAATATTAAGACTTGCCAGTTTTGGTGTGACAATTATTTGAGTTTTATCCTCATATAAAAGTGTTAGTGCCTCTTTGAAAGTATCGACAACATGATGGTTAATATCGTGCATGGCCGTTTCAATAAAATTAGCACCTTTTATAATCGTTACATGGTAATCATGCAAATCTTCCCATTTATTTATCCATAGCGATGTGTTTTTGCTAAACGCAATCGCTTCTACAGAACTTATGGCAACAGGCACTTTTTTTAGGTTGGGGTAATAAGTTGATATTTTATCTATTCGAGCAAGTTCGCCATCTGTGATGCCCGCGTTAGATTGCTCCAATGCATCGGATAAGTTCATAAAAGCAGGTGTGATAGTGATGCCTACTTTTGAATAGGCTTTAATTAAAACATCAGCGGCAATTATATGCGCAAGATTATCCTTGCCACCAGAAAAAGTATAACCTTCAGCGTGTAATACAAGTGGGAACAGGAGTAGGGGGAGAAATTTCTTCATTTAACTATCTGGCATTAATTAAACTGGTAATAGTATATCAGCTTTTATTGGTGTTTTTCATGCTTTGTTCGGGTGAAAATTTTTTAGTGGCTTTAATTATCTGAGCTTTTCTGATATGCGCTAACTCACCACTATCCAGCATGCCTTGTAATATGGGCGTAATTATGGGTATTAACCGGCTGTTTTTCCTGTGCACAAAGTGATAAAGCTGAAGCCTTTTAAGAGATTTACTAACGGCCTTTATATTGTGATATTTTTTACTGTAGATTAAATTAACAAAGGCAATTTTGGATGCCACTACGATTTCAGTTTTATCCGATTGTAATCGTTCTAATGCTTCTAAAAAACTTGTTGCCTCACTGCGCTCGAACTGTTTGGTTGCTGTTTCTATAAATTTAACGCCTTTCACAATGGTGAATTTATAGTTACGCAAGTCCTCCCAATTGTTGATTTTGATAGATGTATTTTTACTAAAGGCTACCGCGTCCAGAAACATAATAGGAACGGGTACCTTTTTTAAGTTAGGTGTGAATTTTGTTATTGCACTCACTCGGGCCACTTCCCCATCTGTTATTCCAGCATTGGATTGCTGTAATGAATGTTGAAGATTGAGAAACACAGGTGTTACTTCAATGTCGGCTCTTTTATAGGCTTTAACTAATATAGCGGCCGCAATGGATTGAATTAAGCTGTTTTTACCACTGGAAAATTTATAGCTCTCCCCCTGTGACGGAAGTGGGTTAAAGAGTAGCGTGAATAGAAGTGGGGGGAGGATTTTATTCATAAGTAATATTCTAGTGACAGATTTGTGGTTTTGCCGGGCATATTTAAACTATGTGTAAATCAGTCTTTATTTTATCTTGCAATAAGTCTTTGATATCTGTACTATTCGCACCAAGTTGATGCGGGGTGGAGCAGTCTGGCAGCTCGTCGGGCTCATAACCCGAAGGTCGTAGGTTCAAATCCTGCCCCCGCTACCAAATTTATATCAGGTTCATAATCCTTAGTC
>Ga0316207_10001033_pt1 | contig 37386 bp, 31 predicted proteins | sample 6weekpyrite_MG_FD_204943 | JGI IMG/M metagenome (GOLD analysis project Ga0316207, IMG submission 204943) | Microbial mat bacterial communities from mineral coupon in-situ incubated in ocean water Damariscotta River, Maine, United States -... | ecosystem: Environmental > Aquatic > Marine >... | reverse complement strand
GCTCTGAGTTGTGCCGACAAATAATTAAATTAAAACCCACTTGTATAGTGTTATTTGAAAAATCGGAATTTAATTTATATAAAATCGAACAAGAGCTTCGCCAAATACAATTAAAAATTAAAGCTACTAATTCAGTAAAAATCATTCCAATTCTTGGATCAATCACTCATAAAAAACGTGTTAAATCCATAATGCAGGGATTTGAAGTTAATACAGTATATCACGCGGCTGCATACAAACATGTACCATTGGTTGAACAAAATCCTATTGAGGGTATTCGAAATAACATTTTTGGCACTCTAGCGACAGCAGAAGCAGCGAAATCTTGCAACGTGGAAACATTCATTCTTGTATCTACTGACAAAGCCGTCAGACCAACAAATGTAATGGGTGCAAGTAAACGTATTGCTGAATTAATTCTTCAGGGATTAGCTCGACAACAAAATATGACAACGTTCTGTATGGTGCGTTTTGGAAATGTGTTAGCTTCTTCAGGCTCTGTAGTGCCTCTTTTCAGAAATCAAATTGAACAAGGTGGACCTGTCACTGTAACTCATCCCGATATTAATCGATACTTCATGACTATTCCTGAAGCTTCACAACTCGTATTGCAAACTGGAGCTTTGGCCAAAGGTGGAGATGTATTTGTCTTGGATATGGGTGAACCCGTTAAAATATTGGATCTCGCTAAAAAGATGGTTAATTTGAGTGGATTAAGTATTCAAGATAAAAAAAATCTAGATGGTGACATTGAAATCATATTCACTGGTTTAAGACCAGGTGAAAAACTTTATGAAGAATTATTGATTGATGACAATGCGCAACTAACTAAACATAAATTGATAATGCGTGCTGAAGAAACAGAATTACCCTGGCCTATTTTGAAAGAAATCTTAAGTAAACTCGACTCTGCATGTCACGAGTTTGATTTTCTTATGGTTAGAAAGTTACTAAAGAATGCCGTTGCTGGATATTGCCCTCAATGTGATATTGAAGATTTAGTTTGGAAGGTTTCAGATAATAAAACAGAAAATAAAGTTATTGAGTTTGAAAAGGCGAAAAAAGGCAAAGAAGTTATAGCAAGCTAGACTTTTCTAATTTCTCCCAAAACGGCCTTCAAATATCCTTATTTCAAAGAGACGGTAATCCCACGTTTATATGTATTGAAAAATCATTTTTAGGTAGAATTCCATGCCTTTTATAATAATCACCCAATATATAAATCAAATATTCCTACACTTAATTTTAACATTTTCGTTAAACACTTGTTTCCACACCAATTAATAATTCATCAGAACGACAATCAATAAACATTGAACCACAAATATCCTCGATTAACACTGGGTACTGGCCAAGATTTCAAGATATTTGCTATCTACTCCGATGGAACAATACAAGAAGTTACATCACAAATAAGCTGATCCGATTCCTCTATTTTGAAGTAAAATAAGGCATCAAATCGATTTACAAGATTATCAATTGGTTCTGCCACAATAATAGCATCACTCGACGAAATATCCACAGCAGTTGAAAATTCGATAATTCCAACTGAAATACTAAATATGTATCTTGATAATATCCTAGATAACTTTTATCAGGGCTTACCAAGTACTTTACGTATTTTTGCTCAGCAATCTAATGATACTACTGTGGAAATCACCGACAACCTTATATTTTCCTCTAAAGATGTAACGTTAGTAACCGTTGAGGGTACTTCAATAATATGTATGCACCTGGTGACGCAAGCGTCACAATACAATATCAGGATCTACAGACTACTTCAGAAGTTAGTATCCAAGGCATAACTAAAATCGGCATTGCCACACCAACGAATACATATTATTTTGACGAAATCAAGAATACTGTCTCATTTGATCCGTGGCCCTGTCAAACCAATAACGTTCCAAGTTGGGGAAGAGCTAAATACCCTAGAATGAAATCCAGAATTTACTCTTAATCCTGGTGAACTTAGTATCTAGGGAAGTAATTTACCAACTCTTGAGATATTTTCACCTTTAATTCAATTAGAATAAGTAGAAACTCGAGTCCAACATTATGGCTAGTAATTTGCAAGGTTATGAAATGAAAAATAAGAATTCACCTTATGAATAATACTTTTCTGATTTTGGCTTTGTTTATCCCCTGGCTAGTTAGCTGTGGCTCGAATGATTCCGCTGCTGAACCTGATCTCTCGATGCAAACGGATCTGATCAACGACATTGAAATGCCCTACGAAATTAGAATACTGATTCAACTTTATGTTCTATATTTTTATCAACAACTTAAATACTCAAGAAGGTTAAATTCATGAAATTAGCGTATCTGATATTTATACCCTTATTTGTGGCCCTCACGTCATGTGATTCCTCTGATGATCCCGATCCAGAACCGAGCCTTGTTATATTGGAGGATTCCTTCTCAGAGACAGAAGTTGCCGGGGAACTGAGAATTCCTGTGACAATAGCAAATGATGGGCTGACTTTAGAGAAAGTATCTATAATTATCGATGACAATCTTAATTCTGAAATAACAGATGTATCAAAGTTTGACGATCAGGTTACTATCAATCTGTTAGAACAAAAGCAATACGAAGTCGAAATCACAGCAATGTTTAGCAGTGATGTAACTGCCACGGATTCGATAATGATTAATATTGGAAGCACGATTAACGTACCAACGGATTTTAATACGATTCAAGCAGCAATCGATTCTGCGATGGATGGCGAATTAATTTTAGTTGAAAATGGCACATACAACGAAAACATTACCATTCTAAACAAAAGAATTGGCATTGCTTCAAAATATTCCCAAACAGGGGATAAAAACGATATTCAAAACACGATTATTGATGGTCAGGGTGAATCGGTATTTACTGTTACTGACTCGGATGGATCGAAAATTGTTGGACTCACGATTACCAATGGTGAAGACGCGATATCGACAAACTCCAAGTTATACATCAGTCACAACATTATTGACTCAAATATCGATGGTATCGACTATGAAGGCGGTGGTGGTTTTGCGCTTAATAATACGCTTACAAATAATACCGACGACGCTATTGATTTTGATGGCTCCACAGCAGCACTAGTAAAAAATAATATACTTAAAGACAATCTGGATGATGGTATTGAAATTCGATTGCATGAATACGCAGGTGATACGCTGGAAATCATCATTACAGAAAACTCGATCATTAATAGTGGTGAAGATGGAATTCAGATAATTGACTATCCCGATGTATCCGATAGGAATATTACAATTTCACGAAATATAATTGCTAACACTACAATGGCGGCTATCGGGCTTATGCCAGATGGCATAACCATAGAAGACTATCAGGGTGCACCTATCCCGGAACCGATTAACATTTTCAACAACACTATTGTCGCAAATAATTATGGTATAACAGGTGGCGCCAATTTACGGGCAATAAATAATATCATTAGCGACACCACCAATATTGCCTTAAAGAATCAAACAGCTGATTCGATCGTTTCACACAATTTACTCTGGAACAACGGCACGGACGTAGAGAACAGCAATACACAATCCGATACGCTCGTGACCGCCGATCCAATACTTTCTGTTGAATATGTACCGGGAGCTGGCAGCCCTGCTATCGATGCTGGCACCACTACAATCACTGTCGGAGACGATCAAATCCTCGTCGTAGGGGATGCTTATTTTAGTGATTCCACACCGGATATCGGTGCAAAAGAGGTCAGTGAGTAAAACAATAGATATCATATCTAGGCGTTTTTCAGAAAAAATTAAACATCATATATTTGTAGAAAATAGCATTTATTCAAGCCTTCTCACAGAGTTTGCATGCAAACTGTCATGCAACCTGTCATGCAACCTGTCATGCAACCTGTTGAGAGATTGTCATAGTACAGATCCAGAAGCTAAGGTTAATACTAAGTATAATAAGTATTTCTTATTACTTTACCAATTTGAGGAATGTCGACGTAGAAATATTGCTAACATAAAGCTTAACATTAAGAGAACATCAAAGATTGCGCTACCGCCATTTCTATCATCTTTTGATTCTTGCTGAGGCTCAATTATTAGGATAATTTCATCAGAAGCCGTTTCATCCTCGTTATCAGTGACAGTAAGACGCAAAGTTACCTCGGTGGCTTCTGTGACATTTGGCAATGTGATTTCCACCCTCTCCTGATCTGTATTTGAAAGCGCAAGATCTACAGAGCCGGATAGTTGCTCCCAATGAAATTTTTCGACCAAACCATCTGAGTCGCTAAATGATCCATTCAATACAATCATTGTTCCGCTTTGTGATGTAATATCATCTCCCACACTAACCGTTGGTGCTATATTGGGTATTTCGGACGGAATAATTGTTAAATTTATATCGTCAAAAATTGTAGCCCCATTTTGATCCGTGGCGGTAAATCGTAGTGTAATTATTTTTTCCTCCCGAACTAGTACGGGAGAAAACTGAGTTAAAATGGCCGTTCGAGTCGAAAAAGTTCCAGATGGCATGCCAATTTCTTCCCAGTAATATGAGGCAATACTGCCCGCTGGGTCATACACACTCGCGGTTAATGAAATCTTTTCGCCAGCCCTAACAGATTTATCCGAACCTAAATTAACACTTGGCGAATTATCAGATTCAAATGGTGAAATCACACTAATCCCGATTTGGTCACTGGCAATAACTTCACTATTGCTTATAGCACTTAATTTTAAAACAATCGTTTCATCATCCTCAAATGATGGTAAAGTAAAAATCGAATTCACTGTATCCGTTGAAGAGAAAACACCCTGTTTGGATCCACTCGTCTGCTCCCAAAGATAAGAGTCGACAACATTATTTGGATCGTTTATCACGCCGTTAAGTGGTATTACAGTTCCCCCAAGCGCTTTGACACTTAAACCAAGTGATACACTAGGCTCCTCCACCGACAAAGCAACCGGATCAACATTAATTTGAATATCGTCGTATCCTGTTATTCCTGATTCATTCGTAGCGTATAATCGTAGCGTAATTGTCGATTTTCCAACGCGATCTGAAATCGAAAACGTTGTGGTGGAATTCGATTCCGAGGTAAAACTACCTTCCTGAAGTCCATCACGTTGTTCCCAACGGTAAGAAGTAATATTTTCGATTGGAGCACTAACAGATCCAGTTAATTTGTAATTCAATATGTGAGGAAAACTGGAGTCTATTGTCGGTGTTGCATCCGCTGCAATACTTACGGTTGGATATTCTGGACATATATCAGACGTAGGCATTACTGTAATGATGCGCTCGTCTGCTCCTTTCTCCCCCTGCTCATCCGTCACGATCAACCTTGCAATAATTCTGGTGGTTATTGGAACACAGGGTGCAACAAAACTTGTTGACGCGGTCATGGGATCATCCAGTGTGACGAGTTCATCTGCCCGTATCCTATCATCAACTTCCCATAAATATGAACTTATAGCATGGTCGTCATCACTTCCGCTGCCCTCCAGCATGACGACATCTTTAGCACTAACAGTTATATCAGGGCCAGCATCTGCCAGGGGAAATGAACCGACATGTACATAAACTTCCTTATTGGCATCAATTTGAAATAAGTCTACGCCATTACTGGTAAATTGCCCTTTCACAGCGACATCTTGACGCGCCCACGCTTTTCCCAGCACTTTGGTATATGTTGACCATCCTGATACAATATAGTATTCACCAGTCCAGTAAATACCTGTAAAATTATTGCCGTAACCAGGAATACTTAATGGAAGATTTGATTCTCTCATTTCATACACCCAATTTGTTCCGTCTGCACTCGAGACAATATCGTCGTCCCCAACAACCATAAATTCAGTTCCACTCCAAACTACGCCTCTCAGCTTGTGCTCGGGCGCTCCTCCGCTTCTTACCACTGCGAAACTCTCCGACCAAAAAAAACCATCAGTGCTCATCTGTAACTCACGACGACCATTATCCAAAGCTAATATCAAATTATTAGATGCTGCTTTGATTGGGGTAAAACTGCTTGTCATATTGGTCCAGTTAATACCATCTGCACTTCGCCAGTAATTATTGATAAACTCTTTGCCTGACCAGACTACATCTGGTCCAAAATAGTTAGGAGATGAAAATTTTAATGTAGACCAGTTAATGCCATCGGTGCTGGTGTAGCTCTTTCCTTTATTCCCGGCAATAATAAATCGAGATCCCGAATAGGCCATACTTGTAATTCCTTGATTATTATTCTGTAATCCACTAGTTTGTTGGGTCCAGTTTATTCCATCCGTGCTAGTAAGCACATATCCATTCTCCATGTCTTCACACCAAACATTAAAGGCATCACTAGAATCCCAGGAGCCGGTTACAACAAACTGCTCCTTGGCCCATATAAATCCCGTGATGCATGAGTGTTTAGCTCCAGAGGATTCTAACGGCTGAGGTAATTTGGACAATAGCTCCCATGCGGCAAAAGATGGTGTAACAAATACTAAATTAAGAAAAAGAACAAATTTCGTCATAATTATTAACCCCGAGATTAAGCGTTTCGAACACTTATACAGATAACACATGACTTCAAAAATATAGATTTAAAGGCTTTAATACATATTAATATTAGATTCAACATTATCAGCAAAAACTCTACCGAAACATTTAACATTTTCAATACTAAAATGGATTTAATAAAGCCTCAAAAAAGCGCATTGAACACCGAATTAATAACCTTCTATTAATTCAATTAAATTCAATTGCTTAGATATGAGGTCGTTTAATTTGTACATAAGAAAATACCAGTAATATCCAGTCTGGTTTCAATAATTGAGTTGCATCATTACCTATACCTACTTGGAATCTCCTTATGCCACTAGCTACTATTTTAAATACATCATACCGAACAATACTAAATCTAAGCTTTATTTTCTTAGTTATCCTAATCGAACTCACTCCCGCTAAAGCGGAAACATACGCTGATTTTCTCATTGATACAAACACAACATGGACTGAGGCAGACAGCCCTTATATTGTGAGCAATACACTGATCTTAGAAAATGTAACACTCACTATCGAAGCCGGTACAACTGTATTATTTGAACCAGCAGGAATTTTGACTGTTGACGGAGAACTGATTGCCATTGGATCTAAAGAACAAAAAATTACATTCAATTCAATGAATTCTGATCCCGCTCCCGGAGATTGGAAATCCATAAAATTTTCATCAAAAAGTAAAGGAGCAACATTCGATGCTGATGGAAATTACCTCGAAGGATCAATATTAGAACACTGCATCATTAAAAATGCTGGGTACAAAGACAACTATGTTATTTCATTAATTCAAACAACAACAAATCCCTATATAAATTATAGTGAAATTACAAACAACACATCTAACGCAATCGTCGCATATAAGACTAGCGGAGTCTTGCATGTTACAAATAATATTATCAGTAACAATACATCAATATTACCAGGAGCGGCAATTAACGTGTCATCAAACGGCGATTATGCCACTATCGTAAAAATTATCAATAATGAGATTTCACAGAACACAAAACAATATTCAACGCAAGATGGAGGCGCTCTCAACATATATGCAAACACCCTAATTATTCATAACAATTTAATTAGTAAAAATAGCTCACCCAATATTGGGGGCGCTATAACTTTCAGAGCATACACATTCGAAGTAACTAATAATACTATCTGGAAAAATATCGCATATGATTTTCCCGCTATATCCACCTCGTATGTTGGCATAGGAAAATACTCTCATAATTTAATCTATGAAAACATAGCAACATATAGTGGCGGAACTCAGCCCATTTTAATTTATAGTAGAAATGATACTCTTAGCAAATCAAGTTTCAACAACAACAACTTATTTGGAAATGAAACATATCATTATAAACTAAGTAGAACTAATATTGACGAAGATAATAGCAATAACTACTGGGGCACCAATGTAAAATCAGAAATCGAAGATAATATTTACCATTATTTTGATAACCAAAAATATGGAATCATAACCTACACTCCATTTCTTGAACTTCCTGATAGTACTGCACCGATATCATCACCAAAAAATGTACATATCACCGACTCCTCCAATGACTCTATGATAATTTCCTGGGATAATAATTTAGAAACCGATTTAGCTGGTTATATTGTATATATAGATTACGATAACGAATTGCCTTTTGATGAAGTTGTTGATATTGGTAATATTAATGAATACACCATCAATAATTTGGTCACTGCCCCAATTACAACTTTTGAAGTATCAGCTTATGACCAAGATTACTTTACCGGAATGGACGACCCTCAAACACGACTCAAGGAAAGCATAATAAATGGCAATGAAAGCTTATCGAAAAAGCTAGCCAGCTATAATTTATCAACTGCTAGCAATTCGCACGGCACAATAGACATCAAGAATAAAACAAACATTTTTCATGGGGAGTCTTTGCTCATTACCTTTAATCCAAATGAAAATTATCACATTTCAAATGTAATAATTAATGGTATTTCACAAGGAATAATTAATTCATTTTTAATTGAGAATGTGGACTCTGACGTTGAGATAGAAGCGATTTTTGATATTGACACTTTTGAAATCACATCAGAGGTTTTAGGTGCAGGTCAGATTGAAATTACTCCTTCAGAAACTGTATCTTTTGGTGAAGACGTAAGTTTTGCTTTCAATTCCTCAGAGGATTATCACTTAGTTGATGTTTTAATCGATGATGTAAGCGTTGGTAATAATTCAACATATACCATCTCCAAAATTAATAGTAATCATTCTATCCATGCAAAATTTTCGCTAAATCAGTACACCATAAATATGGATACAAATGAAGGTGGAACAATTGAATCTGTGGGAGAAACAATTGTATCTCATGGCGATAGTTTTAATTTTAATGTTGTCACTAACGAAGGGTATATCTTAACTGATGTCCAAGTGGATGGCATTTCTATTGGGCTGCAATCAACATACACTTTAGATGATGTTAGTTCCGATCATACAGTATCAGCAGACTTTACTAATTCGGTTGAAATCTCTGTGAAAAGTGGAGTCGGCGGTAATATTTTGCCAAGTGATAATATAGACGTTGCCATAGGCAATGACATCTCCTTTAACATATCTGCAGATGAAGGATATTCAATTGTAGATGTTATCGTTGATGGAATATCTGCGGGTGCAGTTGAAAATATTGAATTACTTGAAGTTTCTGAACCGCATAGTATTGAAGCATTATTTTCAATAAACACCTATACCGTCACTTTAATAGTAAACGATATACCCACTTTTAAAGAAAGCCTAGAATATGATGAAAGCTATATATTAGATATCATAAATTCTGAAGAGAAAATAATCGATGACATTATTGTTGACGGCGTTTCATTAGGGAAGGTATCTCAGGTTACTTTTAACAATATTGAGACAGACCATGAAGTGGAAGTTATTTATGAAGTCAATTCAGAGGAGTCTGAATCAACTAATTTAGGCGCAAATTCCTACTTAGAATTGATTTTTGTTCTGTTTATTGGTGGTTTTATTCGGTTATTTGCATCCAGATGTCAACCGAATATTTCCGTAAAAAATACGCCGCTCAATAGTTGAGGTCTAAGTAATGACACCAAATTTGTGCATTGGATAAATTTAATCCAATGCACAAAGGGATAGGATATTTCATTATTTAATTTTTATTACCACTGCATGTCCATTCAAATTATGAACAACGATTCTATCATCAAGAGAACGTTGCTCATTAACAAAATTCTTAATGCCAGTACAACCCTTAAAACCATAATCATCGTAGACAATGATGCCGCCTACTACAAGTCTTTCCCAGATCCATTTATCGATATCTTTTGCTGACTCATACACGTCCACATCAATATGACAGAATTTTACCTTTTCGTTAGACACAACTTGCGATGACTCATCCGGGAAAATACCTTGAAGTATCTTAAAGTTATCTAAACCTAACTTCTTTATAAGTAACTCTTCCACAATATCAACCGACGTATCTGCATGCTCAAGACCTTTATACCCACTATCTTTCGGGCCTGCTTTAACAACACCATGAAACGTATCACATAAATAAATGGTATCTGTTAAACCTAGAGTCTTTGATTTTTGAGCAATTAGCGCACCAGTCCCCCCACGCCAAACGCCAACTTCTAAGAAAATGCCATCTAACTTTGAAACCTGCTCTACTAACTGCCAAATCTCATAACATCGATAAATATCTACTAATGTATTATTTCGGATAATATTAAATACATTTAAAAATTCTTTATCAATTCCCCAAGGTGAGTATGTAGCTAAAGGTAAGATTCGCTCGTACTCCGACGCCTTAGCAGAGATTGGCTTTTTTACGACTTCATAGCCAAGTTCACTAATTACTTCTTTTATTTTTTTCCGAAATCTAAACATATTATTTAATGCTTTTGTCTTTAATGTAAATACATAACAACATTAACCTAACCAATATTATTTTTATCGTTGCATAACTATTTGATCAGATCCTGGAGGCGGAAATGGTATCAATGGCTCTTTTCTGGTTGACACTTCGATCACCTGTGGCTCAGCTTTTAATCCATCTAAAATCGAATGCACTTTATAAAGTGCTTTTTCTCTATTAACAATTGCAATAATTGTTAAAAAAATCAATTTCAAATCCAAAACAGTGTTTTGGTTTTTAATATAAAGTAATCCTAATCGACTCTTCCAAGGTCTAATTAACTGATTATAAGCCATATCAGGATCATCCTTATCAGCCAGGATATCTCCTTCATCTGAAAATACGATGGAGGCAATATCTGTTATACCTGGTTTTACAGACAATAGTTTTTTCTCATCTTCAGTGTACAGATCAGTTTCTCGCTTAACATTAGGACGAGGCCCAACTAAACTCATATCACCTAGCAAAACATTCCATAATTGGGTAAATTCATCTAACTTATATTTACGGATAAAATGTCCAACTGGTGTAATTCTCGCATCCGTTCCAGCAGTTGAATCGACTCCGCTCTTGTCTGCATTAACAACCATTGATCTCAGCTTCACCATATTAAACGTTTTTTCGTTTTTCCCAACACGAGGAGCAATATAAAATGGCGAATACCGATCTTGTTTCCATACTAAAAACATGACCGGTATAAGTATGGGGCTGGCTACTACCAAACCAATAAAAGAAGCGATAATGTCTAATACGCGTTTCATTCAACTATACTCTATTGTGAATTGACAAAGCCGCACTAACGACTTCATCAACTTTGGGGTAATAAATATTTTCTAACTCCCGACTGGTGGGAGCCGGAGCATCTGGTAAAGTAATTCTTCGAGCAATAACTTTTTTGTCTAGTTGCTCTACAACTGAAGCGATAATTTCACCAGCATAACCACATGTTCGCCAATCTCCATCAACCGCCAGTAATTTACCTGTTTTACCCACTGAACTTACAATTTCATTTGGATCATAAGGATTAAGCACTCGTAAATCTATCACTTCAGCTGAAACGCCTTGTTGCTCTAGCAATTCAGCCGCCTGTCTACATAACTCAACAGAATAACTTGCAGCAACAAGGGTTATATCTTTCCCTTGCTTAATGATTTTTGGCCCTTGATTATCTAACTTTATATCGGTTGCAAGCGGCAGATCTGCTTCTAAATCATAAAGCCACCGGTCATCCATATATACAACTGGATCATCAGAGAGAACACTTGCAATAAGCAAGTCTCTCGCATCTTGAACCGATGCAGGCATCACTACACGAAGTCCGGGTATATGGGCAAACCAAGAATGTAATGACTGTGAGTGTTGCGCCCCTTGCTCACCACCTCGATTTATGATGCCACGAATAGTGACAGCGGGCCTTGCTTGTCCACCGAGCATGTGTCCCCATTTTGCAGCTTGGTTAACAATTTGATCAACTGCCAACAACATAAAATCAACTCGTGGATGAATTACTATAGGTCTATATCCACAGAGTGAGGCTCCGATCGCAGCCCCCGTGCATGCATGCTCTGATACAGGAGTATCCAACACTCTCTCTTTACCAAACTCTTTATCCAAGTCTGTCATAGAATTACCAACATACCAGGGACTCCACAATCCTTGGCCTATGGTAAATACGTTTGAGTGGTTTTCCATAAGGTATTGAAAGCCCTGCCTAATTGCAGTTCCGTAATTAACGTTTTTTAACTCATTCATAATATAAATCTTTTATGCGTACACTAAGTCTAACAAGGCTGACTTTTCGGGATAAGGTGCGTTCCTAGCCTTAATAACAGCTTGATTTACTTCATTATCGACCTCTACTTGAATTTCACGTAAATCATCTAATGTAGCAATCTTTGATGCCACCATCGCATCAGCAAGCCGTTTAATAGGGTCTCTTAATTTCCAGGCATCAATTTCTTCTCTACTTCGCCGAACCCCTACATCGATATTTTCATGGGGCCCTACGTGACCTAACCATCGATAAGTAACGGCTTCTAAAAATACGGGGCCTTTTCCCTCCCGGGCAATCTTCACCAATTCTCTAGCAGCATTTTCGACTTCTGTGATATTATTTCCATCAACTACCCTTGAAGGGATTTTATGCGCATCAGCAAATCTTGCAATACGATCCCCCCTTTGACGCATATTAATATCTAAATGACTGGAATAAAGGTTGTTTTCACAAACGAATAGTACGGGTAGATTATAAATTCCCGCCAAATTCAAACTTTCATGAAATGTTCCCTCTTCCGAAGCACCATCACCAAAATAAGCAATCGAAATAGCCTGCTTGCCATCCATTTTTGCGGCAATTCCAGCACCTACTGCAATCGATATTGTACCAGCAACAATAGGCACAGCACCCTTAAATGCACTATTTTCGGTAAAAATATGCATTGAGCCACCCATACCTTTAGAGCACCCTGTCACCTTACCAAAGACTTCAGCCATTAATTGTTCCAATTCTCCGCCAAGTGCTAAGTAATGCGCGTGTGAACGATGATTTCCAAACGCATAATCAGTTGTTTTTAATGCATGAGAGACACCCACTGAAACAGCTTCTTGACCAACCCCCAAATGACAGGGGCATTTAACTTCATTATCCAACACTAATTGAGCTAGAACTTGTTCAACCGTCCGTATTCGACACATGGTTTTATAGAAATAATTTAACTCATCCTGACTATATTGAGTTACTTCAATTCCTTCCAATTCTCGTCTAGGATCAGCCAATTCATGTAAGCTTGTTTCTAAAGGGATTGTCATTATTACGCTCCGTAGAACTGCTTAATTTGATCACATACGTATTCAACATCATCATTAGAAAGAGAGGTATTCATAGGTAACATTAATGCTCTCTCATATACTTTCTCGGTAAATGGCAATGAAATATTTTTAAAACCCAACTCTTTATGCTGATGAACCGCCTTTGCTCCAAATTGGATGAGCGTGCCAACACCATTGTCAGACAAGAACTGTTTCAGCTCATTCCGCTGGCCAGACTCAATCTCATAATTTTGATAAACATCAAAATGCTCACTATCTTCCATTGGTGGGGCCGGTAAAATTAAATCGCTAATAGGTGAGAGTGCGTCATTATATATCTGAGCAATTTCACGACGTCTTTCCAGGTCTTTCTCATAATATTTAAACTTAACATTAAGAACCGCTGCTTGCAGATTATCAAGTCTGCAGTTTGTTCCCCAGGCCACAACCTCTCCTGCATCATTTCGACCGTGATCCCGCCATAAAGAAAGCTGCTCAGCAATTGCATCATCGTTTGTAACAACCAGACCTCCATCGCCGAAACAACCCAACAGTTTTGCAGGATATAAACTAAAAGTTCCGACCAAACCAAAAGTCCCTGCGTTTTGCCCTTTATATTTTGAACCTAAAGCCTGAGCAGAATCTTCGATAATCATCAATCCATGCTTATTTGCAATAGATCTAATAGAATCCATATCTGCCGTACGACCATTTAACTGCACTGGCATTATGGCTTTAGTTTTCTCTGTAACCGCACGCTCTATATCTGTCACATCTATCATGTGATCTACTCCGCACTCAACAAGTACCGGAGTTGCTCCTACCAAATGAATAGAGGCTGCAGAAGCAATATATGTATGGGACGGAATAATGACCTCATCGTCCTTACCTATTCCCATCGCCTTTAATCCAATTATTAATGCATTAGTGCCGTCCGCCACACCCAGAACATGCTTTGCGGTAATAAACTTCTTTACGGCTTCTTCAAACTCTTCCATGTCCTTTTGCAAGATAAATGCACCACGAGACATTACATCTTTCATTGCAGTTAAAATTTCTTCTTCGTGCTCTTTATAAACCCAAGGGTAATTAAAAAAAGGAACGTTTCTTCCAGTTACATTCATTTGGAATTTCTCTTATATTATTCAATAAAAATGACATAAATTTAAATAGCTTACAGTATTAAACTCATAAAAAGCGAGAAAAAGTATTATTTCTCGGCAAGAGTAGCTTCACAATAAATCACTTTATAACTCGTATTTGCCTCATTATCACCAATACTATTTGGCTCCACATAGTTATCGAGATCCATACTAATTTCAGATGGCATTTTGACCAATCCGCCAAACACAAATCTCTTTAATAACTTTTTACCTCTCATGGTTTTAGGCATTAATCCCAGAGCCACCGCTAGTTTTTTAATCGGACGAAATATTTTTTGTCTAAATGAGATATTATCTATTTTACTATATCCGGAGAAATTTGCACAAAACCCATACTTTGAGAACAACTGCCCCAACTCCAGGACACCCAAATAGTTATAACTGTTTGGACTGGGATTAAAATCATATAAATCCTTATTAGCTGTTGAAATTAGCACCTTTCCACCTGGTCTTAATACTCTTTTGCACTCTTGTATGAACCGATTAACATCCGGGATGTAATAAATTGCCTCGAATAGAATCACAACATCCTTCGAATTGTCATTGTAGGGCATTTTTTGAGCATCAAACTGCTGAAGATACACCTTATCTCTATAAAATTTCTTGGCGATTTCTAATATACTTGATGAATAATCTCCCGCCTCAAGAGTTTTAGCCACCTTACTTAGCACCCCTAATCCTTGACCTGTACCACAAGCAACTTCAACAACGTCTTTATTGCTGCAAAATTGTGCAGCCCAATGATATCTATTGCTTATCCGATCAACCTGTTCCTTTGTAACATCATCACCTGCAATTTCAGTTACATCAAGATAATCAGTGTTCATATTACAACTCATATAGTTTTGTTATTAAGCTTTTAGCAACATACTCTTCGGAAAATTCAGATTCAACCTTGCTTCTTCCATTTTTTCCCATTCGCTCTCTTAACTCCTCATCAATAGCTAGCTTCTCTATTGCTTCCGCGAGCTGCCTTTCATTTCTGGGCTCTATCATAAAACCATTTACTCCACTTTCAATGGTTTCCTTACATCCCGCACTATTAGTTGTAACTATTGGCTTAGAAAGAGCCATAGCTTCAAGCAAACTCCTTGGCACTCCTTCTCTATAATACGATGGTAAAACACATATATCACTTATCGCAATTAACTGTTTTATATCAGTTCTATGACCAAGCCATTGAAAGTTAGCTGCAACATTCTTTAGCTCATCGGATGAAAGCCCTAAATTTCCATCTTCTTCAGCTCCACCAACTAATAGAAATTTCACTTCCTTATATTTTGCTTGTAAGATTTTTGCTGCCTCAGCATATTCGTTGATGCCTTTGGTTTTTAATGCTCTAGCAACCATTAAAACCACAACATCATTTACAGAAAATCCTAGACTCTTTTTATATTGTGATTGTTCATTCTCTTCAATGCTTTCGATTTTCCACTCTTTTACATCAATACCACTACTTCTTATTAACACTATTTGATTATTCGAAATTAAACCTTTACTCTCAAAATAATTTACATCGTCCACATTCTGAAACCACGTCTTATTTGCTACTCTCGTTCCTATCCAATATAAAACATATATAATTTTCTTAAGTATTTTTTCTTTAATGCTTGATTCCCACGGATAACGATACAAATATCCAAGTCCCGTAACTGAATTATAGATTTTTTTTGTACCCACTAATTTAGCAGCAATAGCAGAATATGTGTTGGGTTTAATAGTGAAATTATGCACAACATCTAATTCTAACCTTTTAAAAAGTTTAAACAATTCAACAAAAAGCTTTATATCACCCCTTACACCGACAAATCTCTCCATGCCAATTGGAACATGGATAGCTCCTAAGCTTTCTATTTTTTCTACGAATTCACCTGGCGACGTAATTACATAGACATCATGTCCTAACTCTTTTAACATTAAAATTAATTTTTTTCGGAATATCCAAACAGAAAAATCGTCCGGGTAAACAAGGCCTATTTTCATAAATACTCAACTAATCTCTATATAAAACAAAACAATTGATCTAGTTCTTTAGGAATTTAATAGAAATTTTCTAATTTCATCAGCATTACTTTCTAGTAAAGATTTTGAATTGTTCGAGTTCCTAACTGTTAGCCAGTTTTCTTTAATCGAGTCTTCATATAAACATTCAAAAAGGCTAACAGCCGCCATAGCAAAATTTTCAATATTAGCTTTATTCTTTCCTTGCAATCGCCTTGACTTATCTTTTCTCAATACTATTCTTTTAACTATATCTTGAACATCTGCTTTAACAAAAACCACCTTATCCGGCTTTGGCACTAACTTATTAAAAATTCTCACCTCTCTTCCGGTAACACAATTTTGTCTATCATTTACTAAAAAATTATGCCCAATATTAAGAACCCCCTCATCAACCAACACTAATTTAGTAGGGTGCCGGTAGGCTATATAGTAATACATACCTACTTTTCTCACCATACTTCTTGTTATAAGTAATTTATTTAAAACTACTTCATCCCCTTTAAGAATTCTCTTCATAGCATAACGCACAAAACTAGAATGATCTTTCAATGAAAACAGAAACCAGGGAATGGAAAAAAAATCAAGTAAAATATTAGCCAACTTCTCATATTTAAGTAACCGTTTCGCACCCTTCCCAAAACAGACTTCTATAGGGGCAAAAACTTCAATCTCTGATTTTTTTAAGGATTCATGTACATTTCTATACATTGTAGATTTTCCAGCACCACTACTACCTACAAACTCAATGTACAAGAACGCCTCCTATTTTATACATTGGTCCAAATCAATGTTTTTACTGATGCCAATACATCATTGATATTTGTTTCAGTATTTATTTCGTATTGATTCTCAGCCTTATAGTTCATGGAACTATTCACCCTATACCTTTCAATCAACTCGTTATCCGTTTCCTTATCTTGTTTTTCCCTAGAATTATTTCGTTGAATGGCAACTTCTATAGGAACCGTCAAATTTATTAACAGGTCTGGTTGTGGCACATATGAATACAATAATTTTTCAATATCAGCTATTAGCTGAATCACCTTGCTATGACTATTGCTTGCGTCTATTCTTGGACTATCCATTTGCCCTAAACCGCTAGAAACATATCTATCACATAGAACAACAAAGCCCCTTTCGCGCCATTTTTTTGCTTTGCGAAGTAAAGAATACCTTTCATAGGCTAATGCTAGGTATCTTGCGGCATAAACATATCCAACAGAATCATTTCTTTCACTATCACTCTTAATTAAGACTGCTTTTTTTTCATTTTTACCATATTTATTCTTTCTATATATCAAAAGTGCAAGTCTTATTGGGAATGTTAAAATAACTGGCGGTGGCTTTCCAACGTGTATGAGCTTTACATCAAACTGTTTATTCAGCCACTTGTAGACAGAAGATGTAACTGTCGTTTTTCCTGTTGCATCCAATCCACATATAGTCACAATAGAGCCATTATTAGAAGAGAGTCTTTTACGTTGCTTCAAGACCAGTTTATTGATAAGCCTATAGATTATTTGCCAATACCGGAATAGAAACTGACTTATCACACTATACCTATTTAAATATCTTATCTTTCTACGAATTCGTAAGCCAAATAATATTTTATTTACAAGACTTTTATTATTTTTATAAGTCAAAAACATTTCTTCGACTAATTTATCATCTAGTAATTCCGTAGAAAGAATTGCCTCATCATTTTTCATTCTACTCAGAATACTATTGTATTCATCGTCAAATTCCGACTTATGCAACAGGTGTAAAATCAGCCCAGGCAAACAAGAAATTTTTATAAAATATCTTATTAGGTAAACTAACATTTCTACATCAGCAGAAGGAATAGGAATATCATAAAGAGATTTAGAACATTGCTTTAATACAATAGATTCAATATTTAAATGATAATTTTTTAAATGACTTTCACCTGTTATCAGTCTCGTATAAACATGAAGATGTAGTATTTCATTGCTCTCCTGATCCATCCCATAGAGATGAAAAACACTGGGAATTTGCATTTGCCTATTCGCCGCCAACTTAAAACCCAGCCCATACACAATTGATAAAAATTCTTCATAACCTTTTCTTTCTATCAACAAGTCCAAGTCATCATTGCCGGAGAATGCTTGCTCTAAATCAAAATTATTCTTCCAATGACAATACTTGATTTCACTTGCATTAAGCTTATTAACTAATTCAATCGCCAGCGATAAAGGTTTTAATTGATCAATATTTTTTTGACAATTACTCCTAACATCTTTAGTTTCCACCAATGCTTAACCTCAAGTTTATCTATACAATAATATCTAAAAAATTTTTCGCTGCCCAATCTTATCCAGAAGCATCAGAGATACGCTTCTGCCAAAAGACTAATCTTTCTTTGAGCGCATAGTCTGTGGATAATTTCTCTTTTGCATAGCTATGAGCTTTTTTAGTGTGCTTTGCCTTTTCACTATCTAACAAACTCAACCAATGCTCTATGGCTTCGGCAAACTTTGTTAAATTATTGTGTTCAACAATAGTCCCTAGATTTTCATCTTCTATGAAATGATTCCCCCCAGGGGTTGCTATAACAGGTTTTCCACACGCAATATACTGCCTAATTTTCTGATTTGAACTTCCAACGTATGACATTCTATCCACTAAATCAAACGCAACTCCGATGTCAAAACTATTTATCCATTTAGGGACATCCTTGTACGGTACTTCACCGGGAATTATACAATTTTTTTCGACATTGAGTGACTTACTTAACTCTTTTAGCTTTACAACTCCCTCTCCGCCACCAACAATAACAACCCCTAAAGTAGGGTATCTCTCCTGTAATATAGGCAATACCTCAATCAGCTCTTTCCCACCCCTCTCCCAAGGCTTGCCTCCAACATATCCCACTATGTATTTGAATTTCTCAAATTTCAAATGCTGTTTAGCTACCGAGTCTAGTGTCGGAAAAAAATTTGATGTGTTTGTTGCATTTTCAATATGAATTATTTTTCCTTCCTTTTGAATTTTCAAATATTTCATATTTCTTTCAGTTAACTGTCTTGTACATGCATCCGCACCTATTGAGGATGTCACGACCGATTTAAGTAAGAATTGATTGGGGTATCTTAAAATTTTTGCTATATAAGATTTGACACCTCCACTTGAGCGGAGATATTTTAATGTAGGCTCACCTAAAGTTTTAATCGCTAATGGGACATTTACTAACTTAGTAATTGCCCAAATATCAAAGGGCAGTAAAGACAGCCTTGCCACAATTAGGTCATATTTGCTTTCTCTGCAAACTCTTCTCGCAATTAAAACCAACTGTAACTGCTGCATCAAACGTGGTTCACTACCAACAGATCCCTTTAAATAAATAATATTTTCACTTTCAATATCAATTGGGTTCACAGGTTTAGGAATAATGAAACTAACATTTTGACCCAATTGTTTTTTAAGCGCATTAACAAATTCATACTCATTTACACCGGGTCCATCCGGTTTTGATATGTCAACAGTTGATATATATAATATACGCATTTCACACTTTATCTATATTATCCAAATCAAGAAAGTAATTTAACTGCAAAGTCTCTGAACGGACCTAACTTTCTTGTGACATTCCTAATAGAAGGATAATCCGTGTGTTGTTTAACGGGCTGGTTCATAATGCCATCAAATTCCATCTCGCTTAATCCAAATTTCTTCAAAAAATATTCTTTATCCTCTAACAGCTCATTATCGGGATACAACTCATTTTCAAGTATTTTAAGCCCATCATCTCTGCTCATTTGACCAGAACATATAAGTGAAGAAATATGTGCCCTTCTTTTATCTACACCAAACTTTTTCGGTAAAATATAGGCTTGATAAAATTTCGTAAAAATTGACTCGTAATGTTTCCCGCCATAGTACTTCCAATTTAGCTCATCCATTAAAACTTGCTTTGCGTCGTCCAAATTATAATCAATGTAATTTAGTATTTTTGCTGACTTGATTTTATAGTAATATTTATTCATAAAAAGCTGTCTTAATGAAAACATTGGAAAAGTCTCCATCTTCACTTTGCCATATATTTTATGAATTCCCTTAATATTCCAACTATCAACTTTACTAAAATTCCACGCTCTCGGCATAATTCCTTCCGAAGCAACATTACCACCGCCAATTATGTACTTAATATTATGATCCCTTGCGACTTTGTACAAAATTGCACCTATAGCATGATCTGTTAAAATCTCTATATCAATAACTGATGCTTTCAAAAAAGATAGCTGAAGATCCTTAAACTCTTCCCAATTTATTACATGAGTATACAAATCAATATCAAGAATTTTCACGATATTCTCAATATTTTTCACAGCCAGTTCAGAATCCCAGGCATTATCCAGATGAACAGCTATAGGTCGCAATCCTGCTTGCTTAACCAAGTAGGCTACATAGGAGCTATCTACCCCACCACTCAAACCAATAATACAGTCATATTCATTGCCTTTTCCGCTATTTTTGATTGTATCAATAAGCTTGTTAAACGATACCTCAGGGTTTTCTCCATTTATGGGGATATTTTTGAATTTTTCTTTAAACGATGTGCAATGATTGCAAACTCCCTCAGAATTAAAGACTATATCAGGATCACTATTATCCATGACACAATTACGACAAATTTGATAATCTGTGCTCATTGTTTCCTCAAATATTTTATTTTCAAAATCTATTTAATCTCTCTTCCAGTTCTTTATAATTTGGATAACTTATTAATACTGCCTTATGTTTTCCATGAAATACAAACATACTTCCTGCAGCTGCAGCTGATGCTTTTCCATCTTGTATACATTCTACTATGTCTTCAATTTTACCTGCCCCGCCACATGCTATCAATGGAACATTTACTTTGTCAGCTATATCTCTAATGATTTGCACATCATAACCCTGCATTAAACCATCCCTATCAACAACATTTAGTAATATTTCTCCAGCGCCAGCATTTTCTATAGTAGCTGCAAATTCAAGAGGGTCATACTGAGAAATTTTCCCCTTACAATGCGAAAAAACCTTGTATTTGCCAAACAAATTTTTCTTAATATCAATTGAAACAACAACGCTCTGAACGCCAAACTTATCTGCAGCCTCACTTATTAACCGTGTATCCTCTAAAATCCCATGATTAAGGGACACTTTCTCGACACCAATTGATAAGACATCTCCAAATTCGTTAATATTTGTAACCCCACCCCCATAGCAAAGAGGCATAAAACACTCACTAACGACTTCTTCAATTTTCCGGTAATTCGGACCAGATAAATTTTTTGAAGCAGAAATATCTAATAGAACCAATTCATCAACTTCTTTTTCATTAAATATTTTGATTGCATTAATTGGATCACCTACATATTTTTCTTTCTTAAAATTAACAGTTTTCACCAATCCATTATTTTTTATTAATAAAACAGGAATCACTCGATGTTTTAACATATCAATAATTCTCTAGGAAATTACGAAACAATTGCTTCCCAAATTTATGGCTTTTTTCTGGGTGAAACTGGGCAGCAAGAATATTTTCATGCTCAATGGCAGCAGTAAACTCGTGACCATAGCTCGCTGTCAACAATACATCCTCATCATTGGCGCATTCGACAAAATACGAATGCACAAAATAGAACCTCATTTCCTCATCAAAATTCTTCAACAATTTCGAGTTCTTTCTTACATTTGCAATATTCCAACCCATATGAGGTATTTTAAGCTCTTGACTCTCAAACTTAAACTTAGTTGTTTTTGCATCTATCCAACCTAATCCAGGTAATGCGCCTTCCTCACTGCTTTTAGTTATTAGCTGCATTCCTAAGCATATTGCCAACAAAGGAAGTTTTTCGTTCAAAACCTTATGACCAATTATTTTATCTAGCTTAGATTCTTTTAACCTAGTTATTCCCGCATCAAAAGCCCCAACACCCGGCAGTATGATTTTACTAGCCCGTTCAACCTTCTCAGGAACATCACACACAATTGAGTCAGCGCCCAACTTCTTGAGCATATTGACTACTGACCCAACATTTCCTAAACCAATATCTATTACACCAATCATTCGCAAGCGCCCATATCCCTGACTAATCTCAATTCAATTCAAGCAGTTTATTCACGATAAATTCTGCAGCTTTCCCGTTACCATATAACTCCACATCTTTGCCTTTCTTATTTGTTCTACTAAGAATTTGATCAACAATTATGTCCTTGTTAACTGGTGGCACAACTATATTCCATTCCATCTCAACCAATTCAATCCACTCAGTTTCAGTCCTTAATGTCACACACGGAATTTTATTAAAAAAAGCTTCTTTTTGAACTCCACCAGAGTCTGTCGCTATTAGCATTGAATATTTTTCTAATATCAACATTTCTAAATAACTTTTTGGTGGCAAAACATTCAAACCATTTGTCAAATCATTATATCTACCATTTTCTTTAAGAATATGTAATGTTCGCGGATGCAAAGGAATTACAACTTCTATCCTTTTTGCGACTTCCTGTAGAGCTTGGAATATACCCTCTAATATTGAAAATTCTTCGGTGCTTTCTGCTCGATGAATAGTTGCTAAAATATAATTGCCCTTCTGAAGCCCTCCAAGCGTTTTTTTCACTTGAACGTCATCTATTTTTTTCAAATAGTATTGAGCCGCATCATACATAACATCACCACTTACAAATATGTTATCTCTATTTATTCCTTCATGTATTAAATTATTTTTAGAATTTTCTGAAGGTACGAATAATATATCTGAACAATGATCTGTAACAATCCTATTGATTTCTTCCGGCATTCTTTTATTAAACGACCTTAAACCAGCCTCAACGTGAACAACCTTTATATGCTGTTTAACAGCAACTAGTGCCGCTGATAATGTTGAGTTAGTATCTCCATAGACAAGCACGCAATCAGGTGACTCTTTAAATAGAATTTTCTCAATCCCCTCAACCATTCGACCAGTTTGAGCTCCATGTGACATAGATCCAACATTCAAATTATAATCCGGCACTGGAATATCAAGCTCAGAAAAAAATACATCCGACATATTTTCGTCGTAGTGCTGACCAGTATGAATTATTTTCTCATTCAACATACTATTTTTCTGCATCAGCCTTGAAATTGTTGCCGCTTTTATAAATTGCGGCCTGGCACCAATCACCGTAATACACTTCATACAGAAACCCCTCTCTCCTCATAAAGCTCGAAAATAATTTCTTGCATTCTAGCGCAATTTTTTTCTGCACAATACTCCCTAGCCAGTTGACTTGAATTAATTTTATATTGAAATATTTGATCCATCGACAGTTCATTTAGCTTGCTCGCTAAATCTTTCGGACTATAGTCATCAGCACAAACTCCGATACTATTTTTTAAAACAATATCTTTCATTTCTTTACTTGGCCCTACAGCCAACATTAGCCTAGCCTGCACAAATTCAAAAAACTTATTTGGCAACATATACTCCATATTAAAATTACTAATTGGTACGTTATACAATCCGATGTCATATTGATTCAAGAAGGGCACTATTTTAGAATAGGGAACTGGATCTATAATACGCACATTTTTCATATTCACCGATTCTTTTTTTAAAAACTGATAATATTTTTTATTTGTAGGCATTAACATTAAATCTAGCGAAAACCGATCATCCAAATGATTCATCATATGAATCATGTTTTCTAACTTCCTTGAGGGAGATGCATTACCATGGTGAATCATTTTTACAAAATCCCCATCAGGTTTAGTAGATTCCAAGTCGCGATACTCCGGAAAACTCATAAACACCTCTGAATCAATACTATAGTTTTTCTTATATTCTTCTGAGATCCCATATGACACGGTTAGCATTTTATCACTTGCACTTAAATAGTTTTCACATAAATAATCATTGTAATTTTTATAAAAAAATCGCCAAAATATCTTATCGTCAAAGTGTCTCGGATAATATTCCCTAGCATCAAAAATTACCTTAGAATTATTTCCTTTAATCTCTTCCACCAAAGGCAAAACATGGATATTGTGTGCAATAATAATATCAAATGAACAACGCTTTAATTTCTCTTTCATCTCTAATAGTTCATTTGTCCACATTACTGAATCATAATTTTTCAACTTCAGATCAATAAGATCCTTAAAGTTGAGAAGCTTGCCTTTCCCCCCTTTTTTAATCGTGTAGCTATGTACAGACTGATGAGCATACTTGGCGGTTGCGATTACTGTCACTGCCATTTTTTCTTTCAAACATTCAACCAACCTTCTTGGACGAGGGTCCTTATTGGGGTCAGATAAACATATTATAGCAACGGAAATATCTTTAGTCATAAAACTCTTCTCTCATCACTTACATAGAATTAATTTGGACGTAATAAATCATATATCTTTACACCATTAAAATTTAGACTTAAATGAAACATTATGATATACATAGCAGTGCCTGTTACCGATAAAAAAATCAATGCTAATTCCATTGAATCCAAGTAAGCACCTAACAAAACTGCCGATATAGTTACAATAAAATACACAACTTGCCAAACTAAAGCCATTTTTTGCTTCTCATACACAGTAAATGAAACAGACAAGGGAGAAGCTACAAACCTAAACATGAGCATAATAGCTAATATTTTTGCGTATTCACCACTTTCTACCCAATTATCACCAAATATAATTCCAAATAATTGGGGCGCAACAAATGCCAGACAAATAAATATAGGCAATGAAAACAATATTAACGCTCTAGTTAGTCGAATAGTTGATTCTTTTGCTATATCCCCAGTTTTTTCACTAGCAATTTTTTGGAAATAGACATCTCCAATTGCCGAACCTATGAATTTCAATGGAAGCGACAAAATACTCATTGTTAAAAAATATAGCCCTGCTTCTTTAGCGGAAAAAAATGCCCCAACAACTAAGACTACAGATTGCTGGGAAACAGAAACCATAAAATTTCCTGCTGTAACGTAAATTGGAAAATTTTTGTATCTTTTTGCCATAGCTAGAAGTAGCGTAATAGTTTTCTTTTTAAAAATTATACATTTCAAATTAGTACAAGTTTTAAATGAAATAATTGACATGGCAACTATTCGCCCAACGAGTTGACCAATCAACAACCCGTCTACACTAGTTTTTTCAATTACCCCTATTGATACTTGTAAAACAGATTGAAATATTGTTTGCGATAGCGATGATTTAGTGACGAGAACAAAATCTTTTTGCCTTATAGCCCACATCCTAAAGGAGAGGTAAATTCCTTGAATTAAAACAACAACCGGTAAAAAATAGATCCAATTACCTATAGCTTCAATATTTGCTAAATTTAGTACATCTTCCTTAAAAACCGTTATGAATACCACACTGATAAAACTTGTTATTAGAGCAACCACCAAAGACAAAAACAAAACATATTCTGCTGAGTCTCTATCTTCTGGCAACATGATAGCTTGCTCATATCTAAGGCAACTAACAACTGACAAGGGTATGGTTATTGCAAGCAAAATAGCATAAACGCCATATTGTTCGGGAGTATAAATACGTGTCAGCAAAGGCGTGACCAAAATCAGTATAACCTGGGATAACATAGTGCCCGAACCAAGCACCAATACCCCCCTCAAAAAAGAACTCTTTAGTTTTTTTTGCGCAAATTTAGAAATCCTATTTAACATTTACAAAACCACGATTTAGATGACTTATTTTTTTCCTACCAAATAGAAATATTAAAAATGAAAATCCAACAACCACCAATAACTGGCTATTAAAAGGTAACAGAATCGAGACCCCTGTTGCCGCGATACTTTTAAAATAGAGCGAGAGATAAACAAGTAGTGCAATTGAAAGTAAAGATCGTCTACTTTCTAAAGCAATTTGTACAGTGCCGATATACAATCCAATTAAAAATGACAAAGGAATTACCAACCAATAGCTAAAATTTGCCATAATTTCTCCCCAATAGACCGTATTTGCCTTACCTACACGATCAATATATCTTCCCGGGTGGATGTAGTTCATTACTTCGACCGTTATCCGATATCTTTCATCAAACAACAGACCATGAATAAATCCAGGAAACCCTAAACTTTGACCTAAAAGGTAGTCATGTGCCGTGGGAAACATCTCATAATAATAGTAAAGTGAACGAATCTGCCCAATAAATGCTCTACTACCTAACGGAACTAAAATATTTTCTAAAACACCTTCTTGACGACCTAAAATAAAGCTATAAAAAATCATCACAAAAACTAAGGCTACGAACGCATACCCAACTAATACTTTCCAACTAATTTTTTTATTTAGTACTAAATAATTTGTAATTAACAATCCAAATAAATAAATTACAAAACTTCCTTTCACCAATGCTTGCAGCAAAACAAACAACGTAAATCCTAGTATGCAATACCAAATCAATCTAACTCGAATAGTCTTGTTTATTAGGTAATAGGCGTAATAAAAATAACTAAGAAATGGCAAACCACCTTCCATTACTGAATAATATAAAAAGGCCTTACCCTGAAAAGAGCTGGTCGCTTCACTGCGTAAAATTTGTAATTCTGAATATGAGCTACCTTGAATAAGGGCAAGCAAAGGAATAGTCTTTAATTGTGACCAAAACTTTATAACTACAAGAATTGATACAAACATTAAAAAAAAGTATATTATAAATTGTTTTTTATAGATCTGAATTGGAAAATCGGAATATACCGCAGAACAGACTGACCGTCGTTTTAACAACACGCTTGAGCAAAGTATGCCAATAAATATTGCAGAAATTGCCCCATAGTTGCCTAAGAACATTTTATAGACAATCACTTCGTTAGTGAGATCATGATATTTTGAAATACCTAAAAACAGCATTAGATAGCCTATATAAGACCATCCAAAATAAAAAATAAATAACACACTAGGAATACTTGGCCGCTTTAGACTATAACCAGCCAATTTCATTATATAATAGGTGGTTATAATGCCTGCAAAATATAGAATTATCCCAAAATACTTGTAATCCATACTCGCTTTATCTCTCTAAAACAAACATTAACGCAATCCAAATTAACTAAAAACATTTCTTCTTACATATTTAAAACCGCAAATACTTGCCATCTATCACTTATTTCAACTAGAAATTAGAGTTTTATATAGATGCCTCTCGGCAGGCCTTGTAAATCGATCATTATGCCAAAGCAATACAAAATTTCCCGAGTATTTCTCACAAACATCTTTAAGCCTCATAAAAACCTGCAATGCTTCTGTACCATTTCCCAAACCCATATAAGCATCATCAATAATGGAGCATTCCATAGCTATTAAAGGTCGCTCTTTTAGCATTAACTGTTTTTTTGACTCTAAACTAAACACCGTAAATTCACGAGATGTTCCACATCGAAATCCCGAGTGATCTGCATAAGAAAGTGTTGAGTCATAACTAAGTCCCGCAAAATCCCAATAATCAAATGTCTCGTGACTCCAGCGCAAATAGTGCTGCCTACCACCCCACAGTTCTTGATGCACATTTTCCTGTTCACATACAGCTCTCAAATACTGAAATTCTCTTTTTATTAAATCGCAATTTTTGTATGTATTGTAAGAAGTATGCAAGCCAATTTCGTGACCTCTAGATGAAATTTCTCGAATCGTCTTTCGAATAAAGGGGCTATCCAAGGAGTACCTTTCTCTATTTCCCCCTTCACTTTGATAATTTATGAAATAAAAACTACTTTTACAGTTATATTTTTCGCTTTGATCCATAATGTAACTAAATGTATTAAAAGGATCTTTCTCTGCGTCACTTCTTTTAGATTGCATTGAGCGCTTTAATCTAAATAATGCTTGCCTAGGTGATTTACGTTTTACGACATCACCAATCATTCTTTTTGCTATCGTTCGATAACCAAGATAATAATACTCAGCTGGAGTATCAACATCATGAGTCAATACAAGTGAATATTGCTTTTCCACTCTTTGCATATTTGGCCATAATAACTTTAGTGAAGCCCAAAGCAGTTCAACCATTTCATCTACAATTGGACGAAGCAAAAATTTTTCCCTATATGAAATTGAAGCTCGCGAATAATACCGACCATGCTTATCCCTTTTTTTATCAACATATTCTTCATAGAGCGTTAACATAAAAAAAACAGAGCCGAAGATATCAATTTTAATATGCACCGAATTTTCAGTTATTATAAAAAAACCACCGTTGTTTATTTTTTCATGATAAAGAATAGGTAAAGTTGTCTCATTGAAAAGACACTCACTAAATTGCACGGGAACTGAACATCTCTCCAAAGGTTCCTTTGGTAACGACTCAGGCGTTAACCAAACATCTTGAGAAACTGAAAGCAATTGATCACTAATATGTAACTTTTTTTTATCACCAACCTCAATTAGGGTATCATCTCTAGACTCTTCGACTATCTGATATGGTATACCCAAAAATTCTTCAAAAATCACAAATAGAACATACTTTCTTTCTAAAGACCTTGTATTAGGTATTTTAACTGTAATCAAAAATCCACCATATAAAAATGAGCCAAACTTTAGACCATTTACTCTACGAACCGAAAAATATTACCTGCCGCAGTCTTTCTAATTAATGATTTTGCAACTCGATACAACAAAGAAATGTCTTTGTTCTTAACACCCTTTATCAACCGCGATGCTTCTATCGAATATAGTTTGGTTTTCTTTTCAGACAATTTAATAATCTTTGAATGTAGAAGCGATTCCTTTAACGAACCAACTGATTTGAACTTTACAATTACATTTTCTAAATCATTGAAAAGGTGCGCGTCGGGAGAAAAATACTCTTTTTTGTTATGCCTATTTACAAGGGCTTTGGCGCGCTCATTATCTCTATCTCGACAACGTGAGTTAAACGACTCAACTAAATCAACATATGTTGCCAAACTTTCAATATTTGAGTGTCCATTGAAAGGATGTGGTAATAACAGCATCCCGCCTTGATCTTTAACCTCTGCAACAAACTCAACAATGCACCGACTTTTAATTTCATCCTTAATAAAAGCGGCAATAACATCCCCATCATTTGTGTTATACTCCGCCGCAATTGGCACCTCAATCTCTAATCCACGCTCTGCAATTCTATTCTTAAGAGCCACCGAACCTTTGATGGTGTCATGATCAGTTAGAATCAAAAAATTCAACTCATTCTCGACAGCGAAATCTATAATTCGGTCTATTGATAACACAGAATCAAAAGAAAATTTAGAATGAAAGTGAATAATCCCTTTATACTCAACTACCCGCTTATCCATTTTTAAAAATACGCCCTAATATCGAATTAATAAATTGTGCAATCATATACAGCGTTGGAACAACATCAGAAAAAAACCAAATATTGGATTTGACTTTTGGATTAAAAATATCAACTAGTATTTCAAACAATTTTGACTTATCAGAGAGAAGTACTTTGTATTCACCCTGTAAAGGCCAATGATACCGAAAAGGAAATTTATATTTCTCTGAATACACAACATCCTCTCCCTTCGCAATAGTCGTTAATAACTCGGGCATATTGACACCAGCCTCTATGCACAAGTCAGTAGAACCCCAAAACTTTGGGTTCACCTCCATTAGCACCGGCTCCCCCTCATCTGTAAGCTTAAACTCTACCATCGCGACACCATGCCACTCCAAACTATCTAATAACTTTTTCCCATACTCTTGCACCTTATTATTCCGATAACTTTCGGCAGCCGCGCTAGCACCTCCGGTAACGGGGTATTCTCGTATTCTTAGGTGTTGAAAAGTCGAGCCACATTGACCATTATTATAAACTGCAAAAAAACCACAACCTTTCCCGCGAATATATTCTTGAATTAATGGAAATCCCGTATGTTCATTAAATCCATATCTTTCACACACCTCCCCGTACTTGCTAATAAGCTCCTGCTTATTATAAGCATATTCAACTATATTGCCCCCAACCTCATATAACCATTTTATTACACAAGGATATGATATTTCCTCTCCAATTATCTCAACATCCAATAAAGATGTGGGGTACTTAGTTTTCGGTACTGGTATTCCAATATTCTCTGCAAATTGATATGTTAACTTTTTGGAAAGACACAAATTCATTTTTTCAACGTTGACAGATACAAACTTTGAATATATTTCGATTTTGTCTTTTAAATCTATGAGCTTTCTAAATGCATCGACACCGACTGGCATTACCAAATCAATCTTTTCGTTTTTAAGGATATCGATAAATTGCGATTCAAATTCCTCACTTTGATAATCAACTGTTACATATTCTTTTTGACAATACTTAGATTTAGAACTTAAACTTCCCTTTTTTAGAGAAATTACAATTGGCCTAATGCCCGACTTACCTAATGCTCTTACTATCCCTAAAGAGTGTTTATATTTACCATCCGTAACAAGTACTTTCATCCTTGTCTAGATCCTATTTTTTTAATACTAAAAAGTAGAACGCGGAAAATTTAGGTAACTTTCTTGATAGATATTTATCAATACTATCAAAAACAAAAAATAGTAACTTTAATTTAAAAACAAATCTAAAAAACACTATTGGCAATGGAAAAGTATGAACCCCATCCTCCCTTATAACTTCAAAATTTTGATCTCTTGCCAATCGATTAATGTCTTTGTAAGTAAAACACCAATGCCGCTTCAAGTCCCAATCATATTGATAATTTTTTATATACTCACCTCTACGCCTAAGTTTTTTTATCGCTAATCGCACATCATAGAACAACTTTCTAATCAGCCAATAATAACTATATTTATTAGGCATACTAAACACCATTGTGCCATTTTTCCTTAGCACTCTATATAATTCAGCCATAGCTAATTTTGAATCAGGGACATGCTCAAGCACCTCTGAACATACAATGAGATCAACAGATTCATCTGGAAGTGGAATAGCCTGCAAGTCTACTTGAGAAAAACATATCTTATCAACATCCTCTTTAGAACTTGACATTCTAATATTTTCTATTGCTTTTCCTAGTTCAACCTTAGAATATTCAAATGAAAAAATTTGATTAGCTTTTTTTAAAGACAAGAAGGTGTAAGGCGCTTTTCCACAACCTGCATCAAGCAAAACTTCAACTTCACGATCTTCTTTATTGAGGCAGTCATTAACGATTTTAGCTCTTCGCCTATGCTGGTATCTCCACACTGAGTTAATACATTTATACGGATGAAAATCATCCATATAACTCATATTATATTCACTCCCTATTAAGTCTTTTTTATTCATTATCTAATTTCAGTAAAATTATATTTGAAGCCAAATAGTATATTATTGCAAATATTTACCAGTAATCGTCAATACAATCATCTGCCTAATTAACCGACTGTTTGAAGGAGTGAAGAAACAACTAAATTTTGATCTTCAATAGTTATATAAGGATGCATGGGTAAACTCATAACTTTACTAGCAACATCTTCAGCTACTGGAAAGCTCAAACTCTCACTCATAAATACAGGTTGTTTATTCAAGGGGACAGGATAATGTACAGCAGTTGGAACTCCCGAGTCTCTTAACTTTTCCTGCAACGTATCCCTATTATTCACTAAGATTGAATATTGCGCATATACACTGGTATATTCTGATTTGATATAAGGTACAATAAAATCATCCCCTAATGCATTGGAATAATGCAGAGCTGCCTTATCTCGAAGCGCCACCTCAGTAGGAAAAATTTCAATTTTTGCTAACAATACTGCGGCTTGTAGTGTATCAAGACGTCCATTGAGCCCAACCACCGGATGATGATAGCGTCTATCCTGCCCGTGAATGCGAATCTGCTTCATCAACTTTGCCAATTCGTCATCGTCAGTAAAACAGGCACCACCATCCCCATACGCACCAAGCGGCTTTGAAGGAAAAAAACTTGTACAGCCTATTGTGCTCAAACCACAGGATTTACGCCCTTTGTAAGTAGCGCCAAAACTCTGAGCACCATCTTCAATAACAGGAATATTATATCTTTGAGCAATTGCGTTTATTTCATCAAAATCTGCACATTGCCCATATAGAGAAACAGGCATAATTGCTTTAGTCTTATCTGTAATCGCGGATTCAATCAATTTAGAGTCAATATTATAGGTTCGAGAATCAATATCCACGAACACTGGTATAGCACCTAGCAACGTAATCATTTCTCCAGTCGCAATAAAAGTGAAGGGAGTTGTTATAACCTCATCACCAGCTTTAATACCCAATGCCATCATTGCAACTAGCAATGCATCTGTTCCACTAGACACACCAACACAATGTTTTACCCCAACATAGTCGGCAAGCCTTTCTTCCAACTCACGAATCTCAGGCCCCATAATATATTGCCCATGATCAAGCACCTTTTTAATGCGAACATTAATATCTTCTTCAATTTTTTTATATTGAGATTTTAAATCAATAAAATCCATAACAACGACCCTTTCTTTTATGAAAGCTCACAATGACCATTTTCTAAAATATATGTTTCGCCTGTACTAGAACATTGAGCCCTACCGTTTCCATTCAATGGTAATACGAGCCGCTCACCATACTTACTTATCCAGCCAATTTGCTTTGCTGGAACACCAACCATTAGTGCATAAGCAGGTACATCTTTATTGATAACTGCTCCAGCACCAACAAAAGCATACTCACCAATTGTTACACCACATACAATTGTAGAATTTGCACCTAGTGTGACTCCTTTTCTAACCAATGTATTCCTATATTCATCTTTTCGACTAACCGCGGATCTTGGATTATATACATTAGTGAAAACCATGCTAGGACCACAAAATACATCGCTTTCCAAGGTAACATTGTCGTAGATGGAAACATTATTTTGAATCTTAACGTTATTTCCTATAATGACCTTGTTTCCCACAAAGACATTCTGCCCTAAAGAACATCCTTTACCAATTATCGCCCCAGAACAGACATGAACCCAATGCCAAATACGAGTATCGCTACCAATGGTAGCACCTTCATCTATAATTGCAGTTTCATGCTTTGAGTAATCCAAATGCTAAACCTTAATACTCAAGCGGCAAAGAAACGCGCTTACCATCTCTTGCAGAAAGATAAGCAGAAATTAATACCTCTAATGAACGTAAACCTTCGCGTCCGTCTGTCTCTGGCTCTGTTTCGCCTCGAAGTACTTTAATAACATTGTCATAATATAAGGGATGTCCAAAACCATATACAGATGTCGTTTCATAGCTGGCGTTTTTAACTTTATCATCATCTGCATCAGGCTCTTCAAACTCCCAATGTTGAATTTCGTTAACCGCCAGCCCACCAACTCGAACTGTTCCTTTCTCACCTATAATCGTAATTGAGCCTTCCAGGTTTTTTGGGTATGTCAACATCGTTACATTCATTGAGCCCAATGCTCCTGAACGCCATTTTATATTCATAACGGCGGTATCTTCTACCTCAATTGATCTTGCCAATGTTCCGGTATAAGCTTGTAAACTCTCGATTGGACCAATTAACCAATCTAACAAATCCACGTAATGGCTAGCTTGATTCATCAATGCACCACCATCGAATTCCCAAGTACCACGCCACGCATCTTTATCATAGTAAGCCTGTGGACGATTCCAGAACACATTAATATTTACCATATATATCTGGCCAAAACGTTTTTTTCTAACTGCATTTTTTAATAGTTGTAATGTTGCATTTCGTCGATTCTGTTTAATGACAAACAGCCTCACATTAGCCGCATCGCAAGCCTCAACCATTCGCAAACCGTCTTTCCATCGAGTTGCCATTGGTTTTTCTGTCATTATGTGCAAGCCAGCATTTGCAATTTCTACTGTTTGAGTTGCGTGTAAACCACTGGGTGTTGCTAAAATGACAATATCAACTTCAACCTTTGCAAGCATATCTGTTAAATCATTAAAACCCTCAGCACCAGTTTTGTTAACAGCTTCTGTCAATCGCTCAGGATTAGTATCACAAACAGCAGCTAAATGTGCATTATCCTCATGCGTTTCTATTGCCTCCATATGCTTAAAAGCAATTCGCCCGCAACCTACCAAAGCAAATCGAATTTTCCGGTCAGTAATAGCCTTATTAATTTTCATCAATTATGCCTTTATTACTTTTTCATTTTTTTCTCTGTAAACACCACGTGAATCTACTACGATTGATGCATGTGACAACAATAAATCATAGTCAAATTTTTGATGATCAGTTGCCAATACAACACAATCGTAAGATTCCAATTTAGATGGGGTTAACGCCACACTTTGTAGATCAAATGAGTGCTCTCTCATTTCGGGAAACACAGGTACATGCGGATCTGAATATTCAACTTCAGCACCCAAATCCCTTAATTTCTCCATGATCACCACTGACGGGGACTCTCGCATATCGTCAACATTTTTCTTATAAGCTATTCCTAGCACCAAGACTTTACTTCCGTTTACTGATTTATGATGAGAATTTAATGCATCTGTAATTTTAGAGATAACCCAGTCTGGCATTGCACTATTAACCTCACCCGCCAATTCAATAAAGCGGGTATGCAAACCATATTCTCGAGCTTTCCATGTCAGATAAAAAGGATCAATTGGAATACAATGACCACCTAAACCAGGACCGGGATAATAAGGTACAAAACCAAATGGTTTTGTCGCAGCTGCGTCAACAACTTCATGAATATCAATATCCATTCTATCGGCAACCATTTTCATCTCATTCACTAAACCAATATTAACTGCACGATGTATATTTTCTAGTAACTTCGTCATTTCAGCAGCACGAGTTGAACTGACAGGAACTACTTTATCAACTACTTGCCCATAAAGAGCGATTCCTACATCCAAACAAGAGTGAGAATATCCTCCACAAACCTTTGGTATAGTCTGTGTTTTGAAATTGGGATTACCCGGATCTTCTCGCTCGGGGGAATAAACCAGATAAAAATCTTTCCCGACTCTAACACCTGATTTCTCGATTCTCGGCAAAAGCTCTTCGTCAGTTGTTCCTGGGTATGTAGTACTTTCAAGTGAAAACACTTGCTCTGATCGAAGATATGGCATTAATGCTTCTGTAGTATCTATCACGAATGAAAGATCTGGCTCCCTATGCTTATCTAACGGCGTGGGAACACAGATTATTAAAGCATCAAGCTCTTTTGCAGAACTAAAGTCAGTAGTTGCTTTAAATCCACAAGCTAATGCTTTCTTTATCGATCCATTGTCAATATGCTCAATATAACTTTCACCGTTATTGAGCTTCTCTACTTTAAATATGTCATTATCTAAGCCAACAACTTTATAACCAACCTCTGAATACCGAAGCATTAGTGGCAATCCGACATATCCCATTCCAACAATACCAATTACCGCTGATTTATCATCCAACTTTTCAATTAAACTCATATATCCTGTCTCTACATGTAAGTAAACATTTACTGATTTAACTCTGAACGAATTTGTTCGATTTCCGACTTTAAAACCTCCAAATCAAGCATTTTTCTCTTTAAAAAAAGAGACGTTACTTTGGCTTTTTCTTCAATACCCTTAGGGGTGAGAATATAGAGATAACCTTTCTTACGAGGGTTTTGTTTGAAATTTCTAGCTTTAACCAAACCTTTTTCAGCGAGAGCCTTCATGCAATAATTTACTTTTCCAAGGCTAACACCCAGCTCCTTAGAAAGTTCTCGCTGACTAATGTTTGAATTTTGCTCAAGTATTTTTAGAAGCTTATAACGGATTTCTTCGTTCAAATCGATCGAATCTCAGAGGTTTAATTTTGTGTTCAACAGCTGAACACACGAATTAAAGGTCAGAATACAAATTATGTCAAGGAATAATAATCGATAAAGAATAAAACTTATTGAAACAAGCAATTAAATATATAGCCTTCTGCTTTATTGGTGTTTATTGAAACAATATCTTATTTTTCTTCTTACCCAATGAAATAATGATGTCGCTGGTCATTTTTCATCGGCCAACAAAACTTAAAAATTTGGGAATTTATACCTCTTAAAATGAATAAGGCCTCGCCCCAAGAAAACCATAGAAATTACTTTATAAGTAGATAATACATCCAAAATCATACGAATAATTTTTAAATGCTTTAAGTCTTATTTTTAGAAGAAAATTTTCATATACCGCTTTAGTAGAATCAAACAAACTTACAACAGTTTATTATTCCAGGCTTTGATCGAATTTTATCTATCTCCTAATGCTTTTAATACCTTCCATCAATAATATGCATAGCGCTCACAGGCTTTAAAAGTATAATAATCAAACAGTTCTAATAGCGATAAGAGTTAGACAATATATCATCATGTAGATTTGAGCATAGCCTAAAGGCTTTTATTAATGTCCAAACTCACAATTACAAGTTTTCTGAGAGTACTAACGCTTTTTTGCATCTAGGATGTGATGCCAATAATAATTGAGGAAGTATTTAAACTAAAGATTCAATATTCCACCATAATGAAATGAGATTCTAAATTGATCCAATTGTACCAAAGTCAAATTCTTGTGAGTAAACATATTTCAATATCTCATCTAGTCTGGCTGTAAGAATCAGTCTTGATAGGAGTATCAGTACAATTCAAGCACTAAAAACCGAGACACTATTTTTGACAGTTTTCATAGGTGGCCGGGGCATTTCATCATCATACGAACACTTCACATGTATAAAATATAGCTGATTGTTTTCTGCATCACTACTAAGTACGCGTTCAAATTCATCAACATTGAAAATCGTCTTTTCACAAGCATTAAAGCCAGAGCCTTTAGCAATTTCGATATAATTTAAATGTTCTTGAAATGAATTTTGTCCACCTGTGCTTTTGTTTGATTCATTATCGAAAACGATATAAATCAACTTCCCTGATTCTTGTTTCTTGTATCTTGCAGCGGTAGTCATTCCACCCATGTGCATAACAAATTCGGCGTCACCGCCAACAACAATCATGTTCTTTCCACCTAGGTAGCCACCTA
>Ga0316207_10001032_pt1 | contig 37428 bp, 52 predicted proteins | sample 6weekpyrite_MG_FD_204943 | JGI IMG/M metagenome (GOLD analysis project Ga0316207, IMG submission 204943) | Microbial mat bacterial communities from mineral coupon in-situ incubated in ocean water Damariscotta River, Maine, United States -... | ecosystem: Environmental > Aquatic > Marine >... | reverse complement strand
CTTTAGCTACCTCAACGCCAAATTTTTTAGCTGCGCGTGTAACAGCCTCCGAGCGGCTTATATTACCCTCTTTAGCGAACAGTTTAGCGGCCTCTTGTGCAATCGCCTGTACTTTCGGCCTAATTGTCGCATCAAGGGCGCGAATATTGCCTTGTTCATCCATAATGCCGCCGAGCAATTCGACAGCTTGCCGATACATTAACGACTCGTCACCTGATTTAATGCCGCCGCCTAAACCGGCTCGTGTTGATCTTTGGGGCCGCGCAGCACGTTCAATTTCCTTGCCACGACTATAAACAACATCTTCGCCGCCAACCTGTTTAACCGTTGGCGCTTCAAGTAACTTGTCCATAGTCATTGCTTTAGAAAGCGAATATTCCATAAATTGAGGGCTGTATTCTTTCGGCATCCGGGAAACCATGTCCTGAGAAGCTCCCTGAAGAACCATTTGATAGCGCCGATTTTGTTCTTCTGGCGTTTTACCGTTAAGCACATATGCCGATAGCTGCCCAATTTCATCAACGGTTTGTTTAGTTGCCGCGACTTGGCTTTCATCCATCCGAGATAACGCATCCAAAAACTTTGGCGCACCTTCAGGGTCAAGGGCTAAAAGTTGTTTAGCCGCCATTTCGTCACCGCCAACGGCCTGAGAACGCAAACCAGCAAGTTTGTTTTTCCGCGCCAAAGCTGCGGCTTCTCTTGCGGGACGGCCTTCTTCAAGGCGTTTTGCTTCTGCAAGCTTCATAGAGTTAAGCGCGTTTACATTCCTGTGCCCCTTAATGGATTCCGCATCAGAAAGGGCTTGTGCTAAATTTATTCCATACTGGTTAGCCATTTTTAAGCTCCCACATTCTTGTAAGTAAGCCAGTTTTGAGCGGCTTGATTAATGCTTGTTCCAATACCCGCATAACCGCTCGCCCTTGCTGCGCCGATATTATTGTAAGCCGAAGTGTTTGAAGCGCCGAGATTGGTTAAAATATTGGAAGATGTTTGACCAAGTTGACTTGTTGCCGCCGCCTGTCTCGCCGCTGAAGATTGTCCACCCTGAGAAAGGCCGGACAAGATATTATATCGGCGTGCGCGATCATTTGCTTCACGAGCATAAGCATTTGAATATTCATTACTTGCATAATCTTGACCGTAACGCTCAATGGCCCTTGCTTGTGCGCCTGAGTTCAGACGGCCACGTGCCGCCGCTGATTTGTCTCGCGCATCAATACCCTCTTGAAGACGAAACTGATAGCCCGGATCAGCTTCAAAAACATAATCTTCCATTGTGAAATCGCCAGCTTCAACACCAGCTTCGATTTGCTCAAGTGCGTTTATGCCTGTTTGACGCCAAGGCTCTAAGTCTGCGCGCTGTTCCGCAGCAAGCTCTTTTTGAAGTTCTATGTTTTCTCGCGAAAGGGTTTCGTTTGATTCAATGCCGCGCTCCGCCGCACCAACTTGAGCGCTTGAAGATGCTATTGCAGTTACCCCGCCAACAACCGTCGATCCTATAATTGCCGCTGCTACAACTGACATGCTGATTCCTCCGCAATTTGTATTTCGCCAGAAGCCAGCCCTTCGGCTACCCTCGTTAACTCTTTTTCATCACTTTCAATTCTGGCAACCGCCGCTTGATACTGAATATTAAACTGCTCAAGCTCTTCAAAACTGGAACACGTCAACATATCATACATTAATTCAGGGTCGCATTCTTCGGCGCTATGAAATGTAATCCAGTGTGTGTCTGCGTGTGCATAGCCTGCACGTTTCTTGCCCGGCTTGCCTTCCATGATATTCAGTCCCGTAAGGCGTTTGATTTCGCCTGTATCAGTAGAAACCGAAATGTCACCTGATAGCATAATATCAAAATGCTCAAATTTGTGAATACGTCCAGTAAGAAGCGTTCCTTTTGGGATTGTTATTTCCCGCGCATACATCCCGCCACAAAATCTATGATTAACAGGAATATCAACTTGCTTTTCTGCAAGCATGGCGGATTCAAGAGCGAACAGCTTACCACGCCGAGTCGCAACGTCTACACAAGACACATCTGCAACAACTGCAACTGATTGTTCTTCGTCTGTATTTACTTGAGCTTCCATTTCAATCCTTAAACGGTATTCATTTGACCGGCTGTTTTACTTTTTGCGATTAAATCATTCAATTGAGTTACCACATTATTAACATCTGTAACCAACGTATTAACCGCAGTCTTTGTGCTGTTTGCTAAGTCTGCAATAGACTGTACATCCGCTTGAACATATACACCCGTTTGCGCATTTGCGCTACCAACCGCTGAAGTTGATGAATTTACGGCATTGTTAACCAGATCCATTTGAAGGACTAACCCGCGTAAAATCTCTGTGGCTAAATCATTAAAGCCAACAATATCACCATTGGAACCATGCGCCGCATCAGCCGCAACGTGCGCGTCAAAGTTTGTATCAAGGTCAGCAATATCGTCGGCGTTTATTTGTATGTTGTCTGCATTAACGGAGATAGCGGCGGCGTTTACTGCAATCGCGGCGACGTTTAAGGCTATTTGTTCCTCGTTTGCTGCTACACGGACATCTAACCCACTAATTGAATTTCCGCCTTTGTAGGCGAGATAATTATAAAGCTCGCGGTTAAAGATCGCCCACGGCTTTGACATGCGACCATTATTATCAAGTATTGGCACCTGAAGCGGCGGTGTTGGAACCTGATTAACAACAGTCATGATTCAAGTTCCACATATGCGCCGCCAATATCAATCGGGATAGGGTCGGATATTCTTACATGAAAGATAAATTGCCGGGCAGTCCCCAGCCGATTCCATTTAACTCGCGTTAAATATTCGCCTATTTTCCCAATGTTGGCTTGCTTCCAATTAGACCACGTTTTTCCGCCATCCTTTGAAAACCTCATTTCCGCTAACGGGTTTGACCCTTGGCCCGAAACTAAACCAACGCCCGTTGTCATATCAATTTCAAGGCTACTAACGGAAGAATATTCTCTACCAACATTTACAGTCGGAAGAATTAGCTCGCGAACAAGATTTTCCCCGTTCTCTGAATATTTCTTTTCGTCATAAGCATAAATGTTGCCATTGCGGCAATCACCAATAAGCGTTTTACCACCGAAAAATATAGCATTATTTCCAATATGGCGCTCGTCTTGGTAAGAGCTTCTAATATCCCATGTGTTTGTAGAAATATTGTAAGCCCAAGTAATGTTGCTTGCTGGAATTGTTAACACATAGAAAAGCTGCCCGTCTTTCTGGTAGGTGTAAGCAAATGCATCATCAAGGCTAACATTTTTCAATGTTTCTTCTACAGCGTGTGAGCTTATTCTATTTGGTGCGTAACCTTCCATTTTGTAGACAATTAAATCACTACCAAGGAAAAAAACGGTGTTGTCTTGCTTTGCTACCGAGTAACGAGCCGCGCACCCTTTTTCAATAAATGCGCCTTGGTTTCTTTCAAAAGGAAAATCGGCATCGCCTGAGTTAAACCAAACCTCAATAGAAGTGGTTCCGAAAAGAAACAATTCTCTATGGTCGCTTAGTACAGCAACAAGATTATCGTTTTGTCCTTCAGCCGTTGCGAAATCAAGCGGATCAAATGCAACACTGGCAAGCTTTGATATAAAAAATTGCCCGGTGCCTTTGCGGTCAAATATTAAATATTGATCTTGAAAGGTTACTGTGGCGGCTGGATAAAATGCGGCATCTGTAATCTGGCTAACTGTCCCACTTGTGGTGTCGTAATAATAACCTCTAACACCGTCAACAGCGACAACCTGAAGTCCATTTCCCGCCATAACAACGCGAGTTCCGGTAAGACTTACCGCACCTAAGTCTGAATAAGTACCATTAGCGAAAATCTCATAAAACCGCGACGAAGTAACAGCAAAGGCGCGCTCTTTGTCTACAACTGTTTGCAGCATTGGCCCACTTGGAAGCGTAAGGAACAAGGTTAAACCCGGCGTTCCCATTAAGTTAAACTGGTACTTACCGCCCGTAGAAATTCGAGGCGTAAGATTCACAAGCTTTTCCCGTCCAGAAATATCTTGTTCTGAAACTGTAGTTGCTAATGGTATTTCAGTTTGCATTCCCATTACGGCCCCTGTTCAATTATGTAAGTTCCAATACCTTTTCGCTGCGTGGCAACCGCTCTATCCATACCAAGAACAATCTTGCGCCAGTTAGCACGCTTAATCCGTTTTTTACCTTCAGTGGCGATTGTGGCAATAGAAGGCGTTATTGTTCCGCCCCATTCATCAGCCAAGAGAATTGCAAGGTTATAGATAAGTGTTTGTTTATATCCGGGTGGAAGGTTCACTTCATCGGTTAAGCTGGTAGTCGGCAAAACACCAGCAAGCGGTTGAACCACTGATAAATGTAAAACTTCATCCTGATAAGGAAGGCTTTCAAACCTTATAGTGTTAAGAGGCCATCCTTTTTGAAGATAGAAACGAGAAGGGCGAGAAGCATTAGATTTACGGCTAATGCGTGAATAGGTTTCTACGTCGATAATTTCTTGAATATAATCTGTGCCGGAAGTGTCACGAATAAACGCGGCAAGTATTTCTTCAGGGCGCGGCGTCTCAATATGGGTTGCAGGCGCAACACCAGAAGGCCAAATGCCAATCGTATAATCACCTTCATTTTCAACAAGAGTTCCCGTCACTACAGAAACAACCGGGATAAGAAGCTGTTCGGTTGTCCAATCATCAACCATAAGCTCAAACACTTCTTTTGCATCTTGCCCGTCTGAGGCCGGTAGGGGTTCGCCAGCGGCCAACACCTTAATCTTGCGTAGTGATGCCCTGATAATATCCCCTACCGTTGTTGCCATCGTTTTATTCCTCGTTTAATGCCGCAGTAATGCGAGCAATCATTGTGGCTTCTTTCATATTAGAACGAAGCCCTAAATCAAACTTGCCATTTCCGAGAACAAGAAGTTCGTCTTTATTCAATGCTTCTGGTTTCTCGTTGAATTGAGCCAAAAGCTTAACACTGAAATCTTCTGGTTCATTTTCAGCTTGTTCTGTTTCTTCGTCTTGAACATCTTCATGATCAATTACTTCAACTTTATCGTTACCAAAACGGCGCTCAAACTCGGCAATAACAGTTTCATCTCGTAAGTTTTCAGCATTGAATGCAATTTCCGCCATCTTGACAGCTTCAGCCTTCATTTGCTCTGGCGTTAGAACAATAAAGCCCATTGCCTCACACGCTTTCACAATGTCTTGTGCCGATGCTTCTTTAACACTTTCTTCGGTAATTCCAGTTTCAATGTCGCCATTTTCAGGGAGCTTTAACCGGGCAGGCGTATCAACCCAACCTTCTTCTAGCTTTTGCTCAACATCGCAAGCGGTGAACATTTCACCGCTTGGGCAATCCTCATGGAAAAGGAAAGTTGGTTTATCAAAGGTTTGATTTATCTGTTTCAATGTATTTCTCGCATTTGCTGTTAATGGGAAAAGAGGCCGTTCTTAGCGGCCCCTTCTTTTTTAAGTCTTTCGACCTATGAGTTATCGCCCCAAAGTCGAAGGGCTAATTCAGGATAGATAAGTTTCGACCCCCACACCGCATCAATCCGGGTAATTTCAGATTGCTCCGTAATGTCATAAGCCGCGGACATAAGCAGGGAAAGCCCGGTTTCAGGATCGGAGGCACGCGCTTTAACAACGGCTGATTGTGGAAGTTCCAAATCAATCATTGCCAGTGCTATTGCGTCACGGTGGAACAGATAGTTTTGCTCGTATGTAACGCCAGCCGCACCAAGAACCGTAATAACCGCGTTATCAGCCGGAACATTGGTGACATTCTGGTAAGCACCGATTGAAACCGTGTCGCCGTCTGCGTTCGTGATTGTCGCTGTACCATCATTGATAGCTGGTGAAATTGGAATAGTTGCCAATCCAGAGCCATCACTATCAACATCAGCCGTCACCACAAACTCTTGCAGCATTCCGGTTGAGGTGTAGTTTTGAGGGTTAACACCATAAACACCAGCAAAGGTAATCACATCGCCTTCCAGAAGAACGCCAGTAACCGAAGCCGTCCAGCCATCAGTTGTAACGCTTGAACCGTTGGTAATCGTACCAGCAACCAAAGGCGTTCCACCAAGAGCACCAACTGTGTGCTTCGGCAAGTTCTGACTTTCATAAACTTCATAGGTAGCAGTTTTACCCATATAGCCATTCTTAAACGCCGTTTCGACCATTGATTCTTTAAACAATTTGGTAACATTGTCTGACAAAGAAGCGCAAGTGAACGGGTCAAGAACCATATGGCGCATACCGTCATTAGGAACCGCATAAGTTGTTTGCTTGGCCGCAGCGTTCGCAAAGTCAATATACGCGCCCGGACGTGTTCCCGGTGTTCCCGAAGAATGGAAAGCTTGCTTCAGTGTGTTCGCAAGAGAACTATCAATTTGGTTTGCAATCTGCACCATTCCAGATTTCAGATAACGCTCTGAAAAATGCGCAATATCCAAAGTGCGGTCTTTCACTGTTACCTCAAGGCCAACGTGCTCTTGGTTTTGAATAACAAGTGGAATGGTTTGATCGACAAGAGGTTGCTTAACAAGAAGGCGACCCGAAGCCGATTTCACGCGGAAAGGCAATTTAAGGCGGATTGTGTCGCCTACCTTACCAAAAGTTTGCTCGTAATTCCGGTAAACACATTTTGCCATTACTAGATTGTTTTTTAGGAGACGCAACGCTTCGTTCGCTATTACATCATCTGTGAGTAGATTGTTGTTCTGAACAGCCATTGTTCAAATCCTTTACCAAGTATGCGAACGTTCCCGCTCTTGCTTGTTGCGTGTGGCTTCATATTCCTTGTAGCTCATTTCTTCAATGGGCTTCTCTTGAACATTAGAACCGCCAACAGGTTCGATAGGGTCCGGCGCTTTTGTTGTTTTTACAGGCTTTTTCGGTTTTGCGTCGGCCTGCGCCAAATCAAGTTTTGCGATTTCTCGCATTTGCTGTACGGGAGTTTTCCCGGCAATCTGAGCCGAAAGGTCTTTATCCTGCCCTAATGCGTACATTACTTTGTGTGGATTATCGCATTCGGCCAAAGCCTCAAGCATTTCTCCGGTAACATGAACATCTTCCGCAAGCGCAACTTTGTCAAAATCTTCCGGCTTGTCTTCAGCAGAGTCCACGGCTTCTTTTACAATAGCCATCGCGGTTTTCTGTGAATCCGATAAACCTGTTTCCTTTGATTTGTCATCATTAGACTTTTTATCACTTGGCTCTTTGGCTTTTGTTTCCGGTTGCCCTTTTTCAAAAGTATCAAGTGCCGCAAGATAATCGTCGTAGGTATCAAAATCATCTTCTACGGGCTCTTTTGCCTTTTCAGACTTAGCTTCAAGCTGCTTTCGCAGTTCGGCATTCTCGCGTTCCTTAGCTTCAACTTCACGCCGAGCATCTTCGCGTTCCCTTGTTAGCTCTCCAATGCGTTTTTGAAACGGCTTTTTAGGCTTCGCCTTCTTTTCCGTTTTCGCGGCATCATCGTTGCCGTCTGCATCTTCTGTTTCAGTAGGTTTGGCTTCTTCTGCCTTGGCTTCGCCGTCAACTTCAGATTTGGTTTCGGTTGCGCTTTCCGTCACCTCTTCTTCACCTTGCGACTCGTCTTTTACCTCTGGAACATCAGTTGTTACAGTTTTAAAATTTGCAGTCTCATCGACTTTCGTTTCCTCTTCGGACACAGCGCTCTCTCCATTTGAACGAATTTTACCTTATGCTTAACGCCACAAGTAGCGGTTACATACTAACCAAACACAACATTTATGTAAACATTGTGCTTATTCAGGCTTGTTTTCCATGATTTCAGCAATGGCTTGCGCCACCATTTCCCGAACCATTTGCATTTCAGCATCACCAGAATTTGCGCCAGCCTCAATGTTTGCCATTTGCTGTTGCGCCTCTTGGCTTTCAAGTTGTGCTTTCAATGCGGTTGCTTGTGCCTGTGCTTCTTTTGCTTCGGCTGTGGCAAAATCCGCATCGGCTTGCTTATCTTTAACATCAAGTTCTTTAGCCGCTAAAGCCTGCTCCGGTGTTGGCCCTTGATTCTGTTCTGGTTGATCTTCGGCTATCACCTTGCGTTCTTCCTCAGTCAACACATTTGGCGGTACAATCTTTTTCAACCGTGCGGCTATCACATCAGATCCGGGCCAATCCATGTTTTGAGCTATTAGGTCGGCCATTACGCCAGCGGCGGCGGGTACAGCTTGCGCAAATGCAATCATGCTTTCCGCAGCTTCCATGCGCTGTGTGGTATATGCCGGGCCAGTTGAAACAACAACATCATACTTACCAACAGATAAGTCATGAATAGTCACCCATTCACCGCTTTCATCGTCATAAATTTGTTGATTGATTTTTATAAAATCTTCTGTTTCATCCGAGAACTTCAGTCGAACCACTCTTTCGGTATCATAAACTTGAGGGATCATTTCAACCAACAATTGCCCAACACGGCGGATTGACTTGCTCAAATTGTCTATAAACTCAAACGAACCCACATCGGCTTCACGCTGGCGCGCCATAATTGCTTTACCGCTTGTTTCATTTCCCCTAGCGCCAATTGAAGCATCAAACATACCCATAGTAGATTTAATCTTGTCTACAGAATTAAGCCCAAGAGTTATCTCCGCTGAAGGCATCAAGGCAGGCGGTTGACGGCGCGGCCCCGGATCAGTTGGAGACATAGCATTGTAAGGCAAGATAGACATATTGTTTGTATTCGCCTGCTTCCACTCGTCTTCATACCCTTCAATATGCTCCGCCGTCCCTACAAATGGCGCTTTAGGAGCAAGAGCAACGGTTTCGGTTGCCGCACTGTCCCAATAGTTAGCCATGCGTTGCGCGTCTTTGCTATGACGGATTGCAGATAAGTATATTTTACGTGTCTTTATAGAGATAGATTTACCCCACACCGGGACAACGGGAATTGTTGTGCAAGGAATTTCAACTGGACCTTCAAGAACGTTATAAGCCGAAATTTTACGCCACATCACTTTAAAGGTTTTTACTTTTCGTGTGCGAACGATGCTAATACCCTTTTCCAAAAGCTCGTCAACAACAGGCTCTATTTCATCAATCCACATAGAAGAACCATCGGACATAAGCGCCACTTCACGAATAACAGGTTCTCTTGTGAAATATTCTGAAACGCGAACCATTTTTTCAGCAAACCAAGAGCCAATATATTCATCAGCACTGTCTAAAGGTTCGGACGTTGCATCTGGATAAAGCTCTTTAAACTTATCCTTCAGCATAAAGTCATCAATTAGCACCCATCCCGCATCGTCTTTTAGGGGCTTCTTGGCACTCGGATCAAACGTTACAGCAAATTGATTTTCAATCGCTTCGATAAGCAAGTCTTGCTCAAAGGTATCATCAAGAAGATAGTCGCTTCTCACGCGCAGATACCCAAAACCAGATTGCGTAGACCCCTTAAACGCAATATCATACGCATCTTCAGCGTTACAATTATATTCAATATCTCGGATTTTACCCTGAAACACTTCAGCAATTTCGTATTCTTTGTTTTCGGTAATGTTGGATATTTTAAGAGTTTGGGATTCTTCGTTTTCGCCAGAAGGAACAAGAGTGGCATCTGTGGCACTAACTTTAATTGAGGGTTTGTTCTGGCGCTGGTCGCCTAAGATTTGGTCAACAAAGGTGGGAAGTACGTTATTTGTTAAACAAGGTCGCTCTTCAAGTTCGCGTTCGGTACGGACTTGAGATGGCCATTGTTCTCCTGCAAGAAAACGAAGGTCATCATCGGCAGCATCCCAATTCTCCCTCCAGTAAGTCGCGCCGTCCCTTGCTCGTTCGCGAGCCACCTTTAAAAGATTAGTGTCTTGATTCTCACCCTTTTTAGCCTTGGCTTTCTTCGGGTAAAGCTTATCTATACTGCTTTTTTTTTGTGCCATTGCTGTTCCGTTCTTCGTCAAATAATGCGATTTCGTTCTTCAATTCCCGCATATTATTAACATGAACAGCTTTATTATGACCATCCCTTATTAAATTGTAGTGATAAGAGAGAGATTTTATTGACCACCCAACAAGGCGAAATCTTACGCTGCCAATATCGCCATATCGCTTCATCATCTCCCAAGCCAACCACCTTGAGAGGCTTTGCGGCGCATTTTAGGTTTGTTTTTCGGCGTTGCCTTAGTCATTCGCTGATAATCAAGACACATTTCCCCAAACGCATCAGAAGAATGACTTGCCCAATCATGGTTAGGGCCAAGGCCAACATTTCGCTTTGCATCCTTCTTTTCGTGATAGCAGGCTAAGGCCGTTAATCCACCGTATTCATCACACGCTTCTTCATCCATCCACACATTAGGCCAAACATTGCGCGTTGCCTGTATCCGCCTTAATGCTGCGCCTTCGCCTGTATTCGGTAAAACATCAACTTTAAAGCCTGCTTTCGTAAACTCACTTTTCCATGTGATCCGGTGCATTGATTCCGTCTTGTTGCCATCGTGCGGTAATTTAATGATGGCGCTTTGTAAATCATTTTCCCGTAGCCAAAACACATGGTCGCCTATCTCCTGCCCAATTGCTTCATAATGCCTGATAACTCGCACTTCTTTTCCAATAAATTGAACAGCCCACATAGAGAAAGCATCTGATTTTTGTGAAGCCCCGCCTATATCGCAATAGACATAAACCTTTGCCAGCGGATCGCGTGCGACACGGCCAATTCTATTTTCCTTACGTGCTGCGGTAATGTGCTTGGCGTAGTAAGAGCCTTGCACTGCCTGCATATAGCCACCTTCCCAAATATGATCGTATTCATCCGGGTTAAGACGCAAATCATCTTGCCGCTCTGTTTCCATCACATCAGGAAACCAAGGGTTATTGTTCCAGTTTGAACGGACCACGATGGCGCTTGTTGGTGTTTCTTCGCCCTTCAGAAGCTTTTCAACCGCATCAGTTTTAAACCGAGGGTTCCAGCTAAACCATATTTGGGAACCGGGCTTGCGAATTGTAGGGCGTAAAAGGTTAAGTGATCGCTTAGTAAGGGTTTGCGCCTCTTCACACCATGCACGATCAAAGCCTTCAAGAGATTTAATGGTTTCGGCGCTTTGGTCTTTAAGGCCTTTGAAAATTATCTGGCCATCACCGGGCGTTTCTATTCTGTCATTTAGAACACGAAACCCCATTTCTTCAAGATTGAACTCTTTAATCTTATCTTCAAGTAAAAGCTTGGCCGAGTCCTTCAATGATTGTTGCACTTCCCGCAAACAAACAGAACGAAATCCCGGAAACATTAAATGCTCTTCAACCATTAATCCCGCAAAGAAGTGAGACTTAGCAGAAGCGCGACCACCTTCAGCACCTTTATACCGCGCATCCTGTAGAAGCGGCTTGAAAACTCTAGCCGTTGGAATTTTTAATTTCATCTTTCACCCAATCAGGAAGAGAAAGGACGGTCACAAGTACACCGTTAGCCCACACATAAATGTAATCTTGGAACACTACGATCAGATCAACGCCGTTTCTTATGCGGTATCGGTCTTTAAGGTAATTTTTAACGCCGCCCTCGTAATCTGCAACGGTTTTACCTTCTTGGATTGACTTAGCGACGTGGTTATCAACTGCCCTTTTGGGTATTTTAACGCGCTCGGCGATCCTTTTTCTTGCGTGTTTTGATATTTGTATTTCGGACATACTGACAATTTTCTCCTTATTGGTGTGTTATTTTGTCTTAACCCCGTAAATTTCGACACTTAAAGGCTGAATTTACAACCTCTAATCTATAATTTCGCGCTCAATTCCGGTTACTTCTATCTTACCAGACACTTTAAACTTCTTATCGGCTTCCCACCCTTCAAGCTTCGCAAGCTTATCAAGTGCGTTCTGGCTATCGTGAAGCTCAATCTTTAATCCGCTGGTGGTTGCGGTCACTGATTTGATACACGCGGCAATGTGAGGCTCAATGTCTTCGGCGTTTTTCATTACCCAAGTTGTTTGGAAAATGTCGTTGCCGTCTTTGTCTTCTCCGGTCTTTACCGTTTTAAAGTCGCACACATCAGCAATCGTTACTCTCGCGGTGTTAGACAGCATAGTAAGGGCTTCTTCGCGTGTGAGTATGGCTTTATTGGCCGCTGAAGCCATAAGCGCATCGTGATAAGCCTTCACCTTAATATCACTTAATATGCGGCTTGCACTTGCGTCTTGAGCTTCTTCGGTGGCTGAAGTGCCGCCAGCGTCAAGATAAGCCTGCCTTTGTGACTTACCCTCAACAACGCCATGAACAACACGGCGCTGAAGTGGTGTAAGTAGTTTACCAAGCTCTTTTTGTTCTTTGGTTAAGGCCATTATGCAAGCTGTACACTAACGGTTTCTTTGAATTGTGCCGCCTTTAGCCAAAGCTTACCGGAACCTTGCCCGACATAGACCCCCGCGCCGTTGCCGTCCGATCCTTCAATGATATTAAACCCGGTTCCTGCGGCTGGCGCGGTGTCGTTATTGATAACAGCATGAACAGAAGACCGACCAAGGTTTTGAATAATCATCGCCCGACCTACCGGAATAGAGAGCGTGGTATTTACATCAATCCACTCATCTGCGCCAACGCTAATATTTGATAATGTTTCCGGTTGGATAATGTCGGCAAATATACCATCAAACCCGCCAAATATAGTTGAATTATTTGCTGTTACAGTTCCTTGAAGCATTATGTCCGAGTTAGGTGGAATAATAAACGGCGGATCAAATTTAATTGTATTAGAGCTGTCTTGCGTCATGCCGTAAGAACGCCGGGTCGAAAAAACAGAACCTAATGTTCGTGCTATGAACTTTACGTCTGCCCTAGTAGACGCGGAACGGCTTAACGAAGTATATATCTGACCTACAAGGAAATAGTTGTTTGAAGACACACTTGTTCCGGCCCTTAAACTAGATTCATCGGGTGCAGAAAGAACATTATGCACCTTAGTCAGATCATTTGGAACGCCTGCCGTAATTGTATCGTCAAGATAAACATAAACCACGCCTTGTGTCGCAGTATTCGATAGGTTCGCCATTCTGGTGCAGCGTGCAAGCGGTGTTGATAGAACAACTTTGTTCTGACCATTAAGCGTAACTGTCTGAGTTACAAACGTCAGCGCGTTACCAGAAATAGTCATACCTTCAATGGTTAAATCGTGGGTATCCCCAGCGTTACTACTTGAAATAGTGTCAATGCTGTTTGTGGTCTGGTACGCCTCATTTGATTTAGCAAGACCTGCAATTTGTGTAATATCAAGAATGCCATCAGCCGTATCAATATCATCGTTTTCGCCAAATTTATGCAAAGATTTGCGGCCAATAACAACATCATCACCATACTGAGCTTTAATTTCTTTTACAGCCAAGGCCATAGGGCTATTTAGCTTATCTATCGCGGCACCCGCTGCAAATACTGGAATAATGGACATGTGATTTCTCCAAAAGAGTAATAATTGGCCTCAATATATCATTTTTTTCTCTTTTGGGTAGGGTTTTGGTCTTGAAGGAAATAGTCCACCATAATCATAAGCTCTAAAACTTCCCAAGAAGTGAATGAACCACGGCATATATCCAGCTTGTTCATGTCGCTCAAGTCTTTGAGAATATCAAAAGGGCTTACTTCCGACACTTTCAGCGTCTTAATCGCGTCCTTGGCGTATTCTTGAGCGTCATGCATTGGGCTTATATCCTTGCATATGCACCCATGTTCTACCGTGATAAATATTCCAAATTGTTCCTTTGCTGACGTTGTATTTTTTCGCCAAATCAACTTGCTTCATGCCAGAAGTGAGAATGTCTATAACAGCTTTTTCGTCAAGTTTTCCATTACCATTTCTTTCACCACACTGCGAGGTTCCATGTTTTAATTTGTCAGCATGGTTTTCTTTCCGTGTACACCACCGTAAATTTGAAAAATGATTATTATCTCTTGAACCATCATTGTGCGCGACTTCGTGGCTTGATGTTGCGGGAGTGCCCAAGAAGGCAAACGCAACAAGGCGATGGATAGAGCGCCTGTAACAATTACCTTTGAAATATAAACCAATTCTCAAATATCCATTTTTCTCCAGATGTGGCTTTAATATTTTCCCGACTTTGCAAAAATTATTGCCACCGCTCGTAATGCGCTTAATTCGACCGTGTGAGCTAATTTGATAATCTGGAAACTCCGAGATCAATTTCCACTTCTCTTCATCTTTGTACATCAAAAGGGAATATCCTCTCCATCATCAGCATATTGTGTGTGTTGCTCTTTATTTTGCTGGTTTGAGGTTCCTTGCTCAAATGAACTAAGGCTTTTCAATTCGCCACGATACTTTTGAAGGCAAATTTCGGTTGTATACTTTTCAACGCCCTGCTGATCCGTCCATTTCCGTGTTTGAAGTTGGCCTTCGATGTATACAGTGGAACCCTTCTTTAAATAGTTCTGTGCGAATTTTGCCAAATGTTCATTGAATACAACAATTCTATGCCACTCAGTCCTTTCGCGCTTTTCACCGCTCGCACGATCCTTCCAGCTTTCGGAAGTTGCGATTGATAGGTTTACTACCGGGCTTCCGTCTTGCATGTTGCGAACTTCAGGATCGCGCCCCAAATTTCCAACAATAATTACCTTATTCACTGAGCCTGCCATTTATTGTCTCCGAATTGCATCAAAGTAGTTTTTGATAGCACTTGCTTGCATCTGAGCGTTCTCAGAAACTTCCATGCATTGAATGAAATATGACAATTCGGGTCCAATGGCCGCGTCACCATCAAACCCCATTTTATCTATTTCGTTCGCCGTATTACCGGCCAAAGAAATTGTGTTAGCGTTTGCCAGCCGCTCCGAATTTAGGGAAGGAATAATACAAATTCTCTGGTGTCCTTCTTTGACCTTAACGACATATTCGCCATCATGTGCGGCATACCATTTTCCTTGAGTTCTCAATTTAACTTCTCCTGCTTTTTCCTGTGAGCGTGATAAAGCTCATGTTTTCGCCCATGCGATCAGCGACTGCTTCACCAACGATTTCGCGCAAATCTTCCTTTTTCACATTCCCACAAAAAATAATCGGCGAAAGATTGGCGTACCGATAATCCACCAAATCAAAAAACCGCTTCTTCTCGCTTTCGGTTTCAAAGCCACGGCCAATTTCGTCAACGATAAGCAGGCCGCAACCCTTGTAAGCGTCCGAATTTCGCGCCTGCATAATGTCTTGGCTCATTGCATAGGCCGTTGTGTACTTGACGTAACTGCGGCGGCTGTATTCGGCTGCGATAGCACAAAGCAAATGGCTTTTGCCTGTTCCTACATTCCCACCAAGGAACAACACGCGCCAAAAATTATCGCTCCAATAGGTTTGACCGTTGATTTCGGTGCTTTTCCAATATCCTTCATTGTGAATGAAGTCTTCAATGATGGCCTTCGCCTCGCTGTTATCCTGAAAGTAATCTTCAAAATCTGACAATCTGGCTTCAATGAATCGGCGTGGCACACCTGATTTCAATAATTTTTGCTGTAACATCACCAACCCTTTCCACTTGTTGCTTCGCCCGCAAAGTCTTCAGGACGTTCCGAAAGAAAATTTCCCTGAGCCGGGGCAATTTCATCGTTCCAATTTTCATCACGCAACCAACGCATCGGGCTTTTGCGATATTTCTTTTCCCGCGTTGTTGCATATTTGGAAGCAGCTTGAATTATTTTGTCTGCAAGATCGCTGGTTTTGACTTTCCGCTTCCACTGATCAAGAGCCTGCTTTTTATCAACAGGCTTTCCGTACACCTTCCAAAAATCATCGAAACGATGAATATATATATTCTTACCTTCTTTAAGTTCTTTACCTTCTTCTAGTGTGGTTGTCTGCTTATCGTTTGTTTGCGATTTTGTTGTTTCCTGCTTGTTTGTCACCTGATAGGAAGAGTAGTTAGTTATTGATACTATTGAATATTTTGAAAAGCTCTGCTTGCTAATCATATCATCGTTTTCTAGGTTTTTTATTATCCTTCTGATTTTCGCTACGCTTATTCCTGTGCGTTCAGAAAAGGCGTGAATACCAAAAACAAGCTGTCCTCTTTGGATATTAACAAGCTGCCCATTGATTAATTTTTTCTCAGATTTGAAATTTGCCTCAAGCAAAAGGCGCACCCAAATTGCCAAACTTTCAGGCTCTGAGCCTGTCCAATGATTTAATAATTTCCTATCAACTTTTATGAAGCCGCTCATACTTCATCCCCCCATGCATCCCAACCTTCCCGGCGCTGGCGTGCAAAAAGTTCGATATAAGGGCCGTCAGATAGCCTTTCTATCTTTTCAAGTGCCTCTATAGGTTTTTCACTATGCTTGCCTTGTGGCGCATACAGGAAATCTCGCTCTGAGCGTGTTTTTACTTTCGGTCTGCCAATAGTCGCCATAATGCACGGCTCAAGGTTTTTTCGCGTGCCATATCCGCCGTTGAAAGCATATTTTTTGGTTTCGGGATTTTTCTTTATCCACTCCCAACCAAGGCCAGAATATTTAAAGCCCCACCCCTGCAAAACTTCATCAGCCTGAAAAATGCAAGGCCAAGTACACCACATATAAAGCATACAATCTTTTGCGGCTAAGGCAGCAACCGGCAATGAAGCTATCAAATCGCTTTTCATACATGGATAATGGCGAAGTGCGCCTTTGGATTGTCCTTTAAGGCTGCGTGTTTCAAAATACCAAGCCGGGTCCGCATAGATAACCTGATAGCCGCCATTTGGCCGATTCTGCGCAGCTTCAATCATCGCCTGATACCCGGCAACATAGCGCGGATCATCTTTTGATATAATTGGTTCGTGAATTTTCAACACATCAATGCCTCAAGAAGCTTATCTTGCGCGTGGTCTGCCAGCAAAGGCCGCATGTGCCGCAACAATCGGTTTTATCTAGCTGCACCGGGCAAACAATTCCGCTCGCTTCGGATGGCTCACTAACAACTTCGGTGTCACTTCCAGAAAACCGGATATGAAAACGATCTTTGAAGTGCTCATTTAGGACCGCAACGGCGCTACCTATCGGTGTTGTTGGCTCGTTTGCTGTGAAGCCAAAGACATGCAGGCGCTTGAACTGGTCGAGCAAGTGCGCCCAAAAGTAGACGTAATTTTCATGGTAAAAATCACCAAGGACGTGAAGGCGAACAGCAAACCCTTTGCGGTGCTGTTTATTAAGCTTTTGAATTTCTTTTTCCAACGCTTCAGTAAGATTGTGGCCCGGCTGTATGCGCTGTGCAAAATGCATATGGTTGCCGTAGCAGTTGCCCCACTCTTTGCAGCTTCGCGGGCATGTGGCGCGCTCTTCAAGGGTAAGCGTAAAGATTGGCATACCACGCCAGCGGCCTTTTGTGATGTGTGAGCCTATCTTGCGGCTGTTTTTGCCTTCCTTGAGAACGCGCTTAAGTTCTCTCGGGTGCTTGCGGGTGGTAGGGAAAATTGTTTCGCCAAGAGCCGATCTTAAATCATCGGGCGCAATATCTATTTTGCGTTTGGTTTTTGGCTGTGAATTGAAACGCCGTGCGGCTTTTATTTGTGTCATTGTCCGATCCGTTCTTGTCCGAATTTGTGAGGCGGCGGCGAGGCTCGGACAAAACCCAACTTGGTAGCTACTCCAAGTTTTTTATCGCCGCCGTTAATTTTTATGCCTGCGGTTTTCCCAAAAGTCCACCAAAAATATTGCTGTCAGGCCAATCTTTGCGCAGCTTCATCAAGTCTGCGGTGTAATCCATAATACCCAAAGCCTCAGCCGCGTCATGGTGTTGCGGATTAAACCCGGCTGCTTTTGCCCGGTTCATTGCATATTCTTTGGCCTCTTCTGTAGGATAGTCACCGTGGCCAAGATAATGTTTACGCCACTCTCTTACAGGAACACTTGCGCACCTAACTTTCATTTCATAGCAAACTTCCTCGGTAATCATAACCAAGGAACAACTGAGATTAATTTTGTGTACGGTGTCGCGTTTTGGAACCAATAAGTTTTTTTCGTAAACGCAAAGCTCTGCTTCTGTTTCCTTCAGCGCCTTCAAGAGCCATTGTCGATATGTCCAAGAGCGCTTTCCATAGCTATCGTTTTGGACTTCAGGCAAAAGGTAAGTGCCTATCTTCGGCGTTTGGCCCGGATTCCATTTGCAGAATCCGAGCCGTGAAGCAAGATCAAGTGTGAGAATACCCTTCACCTAATCGCCCTTATCTTCTTTTTCAGCGGCTTCAATCCAATTGAGTTGATCGCCAGTTGAAAGCGCGTTGTAGCATTCCTGCATGTTTGTCATTTTCTCGCGCTTTTCGCCTTCGTCTTCCATAGAAGCCCAACGGCGAGCGGCCATAAAGTCAGCAATAGTCATGCCTGTTTTGGCCTTGAACTCTTGGTTCGCCTTTTTCTTTTTCGTTGCAATCGCCTTCCCGTCATCTTCAAAGCCAGAAATAACTTTGTCGTGTTCGCGAATAGCTTTTGCACGCTCTTCAGGCGCAAGCTCGCTGTTATGCCCTTCACCGGGCGAAGTGTCTTTAAGGTTTTGTGCCATTCAATTTCTCCAATAATGTTAACATCTGTCACCCAAAAAGCCCCGCTACCTGTATTCAGGCCGGGGCTTGGGGAAGCTTTTAAGAAGCTTATTCTTTCAGCATTGCCTCCAATTCTTCAACAGATTTTCCAGCAAGCTCTTCATCCTTTTTGGTTTCAAGGATGCGTCCGATTTTGTCTTTCCGCTCTTTTTTCTCGGCTTCGTCACGCTTGGCGGCATTTTCCGCTTTGCGATCTGCGATAACGGCCTTCAGGATTTCCAACTTCAGTTCAAGAATGCTGTCGCCATCTGACTTTTCCGCGACAAAGCTTGTTTCTTTGCTGGCCTGAAGTTCGCTATTCACCGCGATGGCAATAGCGTCAAGTGAAACACCAGTGCGGCTTGTCAGTGGCAAATCCCACAAATCTTCAGTGGTGATTTGACCTTTCTTGGTATCAAAGCGAATCTTAAATTTCGATGCTTGTTTAAACAATGTTTTTCTCCTAAATCTGGATTTCAATTACACGGTTGAATGCGCCTTTTACCCGGCAAAGCACACTGTTTTCTTGTGTCGATGAAAAACCAACGCCGGATAACTGATCTGTTGATTTTTCGGCTTTTAGTTTCGAGCCAAGCACCTCAAAAACTTTGCGATGCTCGCGCAGTTGCGGGCTTAAAAACTCATTATAAAGCCCTCGCGCCTTGTCTGGATTGACACAGCGGTCAATCATAAAGAGGAAATGCCGATTGCCGGTTTCTTCACCTTCCCAATGGTTCGGCGATAGCATCACCATAGAAACTTTGTGGAAATTATTGGTGTTAATTCCCCAAATTTGGCGGGAAGCCGTTGTTGATGGAATTGAATTTACAATTTTCACACCTTCAACATGTGAATAAGTAAACTCGGCAACCATTACATCTTCGCCCCGGCGCGTTGCTTTGGCATAGTGGAAAGTGTGAATTTGACCGTCAAACTCGATTTCCACCGTAAAGCCAATATTTTCATTTGACCGCTTATTGTAGTTATTCACGAACAAATGATAAGTGCCTTCGCGCAAACGTGTTTTGTTGGCCCAAGTGATGTTTTCCACCGGATCGACACTATTGCGCACGCCGCCAGCGTTCATATCCACATCAAGGCGACCACCAGTATTACGGCTTGTGCTGCGACCATAGTAAATATGTTCGCCACCCGGCTCTATAATGTGAATATCCAAATCGTCACCGTTTGACCAAGCCAGAGAACAACGCAAATCGCCGGTAACAGAGCCGCCAGCCCTTTTAACGCGATCACGAATGCTGTCCGTCACATCGCCGTTGTAGGACCATGAGAAATTGTTTCCCCACGCCAACATATTTGGCGCATCTGCATGAACGGGTGCAATAAGGCTTACCAAGCTGCGCTCATGGCGGTTTTCAAGATAAACCTCAAGACTGTCAGCCTTTGGCAAAATTCGTTCAATGAAATCGCCAATAGAAACCTTTTCCACTTTGTCCATAGATGGTTTTTTTGCCACCACATCTTCTTGCAATTCATCAAATACACCCATTGAGGCTTTGACACTGCGGTCCGCAAAAAGAATGTCATTAATGCCAATATCGTCTTTGATAGCAAACCGGCGATACAACGAATCCCCAAAACCCAAATCATCAACAGCTTGGTTGGCGCGTTCAATCATTGCTTTTGTGATAAGAGCCGTTGGCCGCTTATAATTTTCTGGCGCTACTTTGCTCTCAAACATGCGAACGGCATCTTCAAGATCGACACCATTGCTCAGGTCAACCAAAAGTGTGCCGATAACTGTGTTTCGGATCGCGCTTGCACCTTTCAACTCAAGCGAGTTTATCCAAACAAAATATTCTTTGTTTTCAGCCTCCGCATATTCAGATTGAAGCTCTGAAAGCATTTTAAGTGTGCCAACATGCTCTTGACCGCGATAAAGAGAATTTTGGTCGATAAGCTCAAGCACAACCTCAATGGATTCGCCGGTAATTTCTTCAAGGCTGCGCTCCAAAACACCTTTGTTTGTGAAAGATTTCCCTTTCAAAGTGGCGATGGTCTGCTTTGGCACAACGCAAGACACTGGCAATTCATGATGAAAGTGTTCCCATGTAATAGTTTCATCTTCACCGTGCTCGTAAGTCTTATAGGTTCCCGCATTTTTCTCGTAATGAAGAAAAATGTTTTGGATACCACGACTTTTAATCAGTGCCGCCATAGCATCCGCAACCACTTGGTAAGGGCCACCAATATCTATATCCCAAGCCGAAACAAGTTGACCGTCAATCACCGCAAGCGTGTTTCCCGCGGCGCGAATAAACTGGCGGCAACAACTGCAATCGTGTTGCGTGCGTTCGCGGTAAATGGGATTTGCGCCTTCAGGAAATGACCCAAGATATGTTTCCCAAAGTTCGTCTTTTGTTGCGGCTGATACAAATAGCTGATGCTCGCACATTCGATCCATTTGCAGAGATACAGCAATTTTAATGTCCGAAAAGTCCAACATTTATTTTGTTTCCTTTGTTTGGGTTTGCCTTTTTTCTTCTTCATCAAGAAGCGCTTCTATGTACTGGCCCATCGCCAAGCCGCGCCCTTTTGAAAATTTACGCAGTTTTCCGCCATACTCAGGGCGAACGCGAATGGTAATTTGTTCCTTTTGCATAAAGTAACTCCGTTGTTGGTTTAACGACATTTATGTTTTTATAAATTCAATGTCAATTGTTTATTGCAGTTGACATTATGTTTTTTTAGATTATTTATGGTTGGCATTGGACACGAGATTGGACGAAAATGACGACTTCACACGAAACCGCATACCTTGGCGATGATGTAATTGAGCTTGATTGTGAAATTACTGAGCACACAGAAATTTATGAAGTCATGGGCTTTGACCGCCATGTAAAGGAAACTGATTTAGAAATTCAGACGATCCGAATTTATGGCTTTGATGTGAAAGGGCTGCCTGCTGATCTTGTAGAGACGCTTAAAAAAGAAGCCATAGAACAATTATTGGGGTAAATTATGCTTGCTGAAATTAGAGAATTGAAAGAAAAAGTTGATCAAGCTGCGACTGATTACATTTCGGATCGTTTGAAAGAAAACAATCCGCTTATTGAAGAAGATTCAGAAGCATTCGAGCAACTTTCTGGCGCAAAATGGCGTTTGGAACAAGCTCTCAAAATCCTTGAGAAGCAATATGTTTCGACTGATTAGAAAATGGAAAAAGAAGTCTTTCTTGCAAAAGATTGATTTTGTCACCGGGCCTTTCCTGCTTGCCTTGATCGCGCTCTTTGTACTGTTTGAAATATTTTGGCATTGGAAAATGTAATGAATGACCTTGTAACGAAAGCTGAAGAAACCACTGAGGTTGAAGAAGCGAAAGAAGTTCGCGCATTGACACCTATGGAATTAATGGAACAGGCCATTGAAAAAGGCGCGGATGCCGATCAGCTTACAAAGCTTATGGACCTTCAAGAGCGGTGGGAAAAGCGCCAAGCTGAAAAAGCTTATACGGCTGCAATGAGTGCATTCAAGGCCGATCCGCCAGAGCTTTACCGCGACAAGCATGTGAGCTATGAGGCCAAGGGCCAAACAACTTCATATAGCCACGTCTCTCTTGAATATGCGGCCAAGGTTATTGGCGATGCGCTTCTTCGTCATGATTTAAGCCATCGTTGGGAAACCGGACGCGATGAAAATGGCGGCACTTCTGTTTCGTGCATCATTACCCACGCCGAAGGCCATAGTGAAAGCTGTTCATTGGTTGCACCAGCGGACACTTCAGGCGGAAAAAATAACGTTCAAGCCATCGGCTCAACTGTCACCTACCTTCAGCGTTACACCCTTCTCGCCCTTACAGGGCTTGCGGTTAAAGGCATGGATGATGATGCCATGCAATTAAACGCCATCAATGAAGAGGAATTTGAAGAAATTCAGGAATTGATTTCTGAAGCTGGCGCGGACCCGAAAAAGTTTTGTGAGAATTTCGATGTTGATGCGGTAAAAAATCTTCGCGGTAAAGATTTCCGAAAAGCTCGCATGTTGCTGAAACAAAAAATCAAAAAGAACAAGGAGGGATAATGCAATGAATTACGAATTTGAATTACCGAAAACCACGGGGCCATTAAAAGAGCGACGAGAAAGTCGCGTGAGGCTAGCGCAAGCCATTGAAGAAATGTCGGCTGATACCGGTTATAAGTTCGGACCTCGCGGTTGGGCTTACTATGCGGAAGGGTTGGGCCTTATTACTAAAGGTGACTTTGCTCGCTTTGAAAAACTTCTTACTGATATGCGAAAAGCTGGTGAGCTTGATCCTGATGTAATTGAGCCGGATGCTTCACGAATTGCCACCACCGTTTATGATTATGAGGCTAATAGCGGATCGCCTGAATACCATGCGCAATATGCTGTAGACCAAATCAAACCCGAACTTGAAAGTTGGGTAGAGGAATTTCATGAAGTCGGTTATTGGGATCGCCTCGACTATTACGTTGAAATGATTGTCGAGAAAAAAGACCTTCTTCAGATTTTTGAGAAAACAGCCAAAATTCATCGCGTTCGCATTACCAACGGAAAGGGCGACACCGACATTCATTCACGCTTAGCAATGCTTAAGCGTTTCCGCGATCATTGGTATGAAGGCCGCAAGCCGATTTTGCTGGCCATTGGTGACCATGATCCAAAGGGTTTGCATATAGTTTCCGGTTTGCGTCGAACTCTAATGTCATGCGCTAATCTCAAGGGTCTTGATTGGGAAGAAATGGATTTTGATGTTGTGAATATTGGCCTTACTGCTGACCAAATTGAAGATATGGGATTGATGAAAATCAATAACCTTGAGACAGGGGGCGGCAAAGACCTTTCTGAAACATCGCACCCAGACCATTTCAAGCCATATGTGCAAGACTATATTCAAGAGCACGGAGTTTGGAAGGTGGAAGCAAATTCTTTGGTGAGCAATCCAGCACAAGCAATTCAACTTTTTGAAGATGCTCTTTCCGATTTCATACCGTCCAACCATTGGATGGATAGGCGCGAAGAAAATGAAGATGGTCGAAATGCTGTTCAGTCTGAAATTGAGCGCATAATGAAGACTTGGAACTTCAATGATAATTCATAACGTCGAGCAGAACACTGAAGAATGGCATGAATTGCGTGCGGGCATTCCCACCGCAAGCGAGTTTTCGCGGCTTGTGACTACCAATGGCGCACCAACCACCAAGCAACAGTCATATTTTGATGAATTGGCCGCTGGCGCGTACACCAAGAAGCAAAGCGACAAGTGGAATGGTAACGCAGAAACTGAGCGCGGCCATGAATTGGAAGCGGACGCCATAGCGAAATATGAATTTTTGCACGATGTTTCTGTTGAACGCGTTGGATTTGTGGCCACGGATAATCATTCTTGCGGCTGTTCGCCGGATGGTTTGGTTGGCGACGATGGAATGATTGAAATAAAAAGCCTTATTCAGTGGCGTTTTGTGGAAATGGTTCGTTTTGTAAATCGTAACAAAAAGGTTTCGGCCAAGTATTTCATTCAGCCACAAGGCCAAATGATGATATGCGAACGCAAATGGTGCGACCTTGTTTTCTATAACCCGGATTTTCCGCTTCTTGTGGTTCGCCAGTTTCCAGACAAAGAATTTCAGCGCGATTTGATGAACAACATCATTATCGCTAACCGTGAACGCGACAAAATTGTGAAGATATTGGAGAATATGCTGTGATTGATTGGCCGAATATGACACTTGAACAAAAGATGGAAGCAGCTCGCAAAGATGATATTTGCGATCAAATTGTTCCTTCTGACGTTCGTATGCTGCTCGCAGAAATTTCCAGTCTTCGCGAGCGCAACGCCAAGCTTGATCGCTTTGCTCGCCTCATGATGAAAACGCTTGAGAAAATCGAAGAATGTTCTGACCTTCCCGAACACATCACTGATTCTGTTGCTGATATTTTGGCGGATTGGTCAGAAGAATGATGCACCGAACCATCCATAACAAAGATGATGCTGAAGCGGTTGGAAAATTGATTTCCGGGCGCACAAAGTTTCCATTCACCGTCAAAATTACGGATGGTGCAAGTCGTTCTCTAAAACAAAACCGCCTATATCGAAAATGGCTTGCCGAAATCGCAGATCAAAAAGGCGATATGACAGCCGCAGAATGGAACGGTTATTGTAAATTGCATTACGGGGTGCCGATCATGCGCGCTTCATGCGCAGACTACGCCGAAACCTACGACCGCTTTATCAAGAAAACTTACAGCTATGAGCAAAAGCTGGCGATCATGACGGGCGATTATGGTTGGCCCGTTACCAGCGAAATGAACACCAAACAAATGAAAGAATTTCTCGACAAAATTCACATGGAATTCACCGCGCAAGGTGTGCTCTTAACCGATCCAGATAAGGAAAAAGATTAATGCCATATTTTCGTAAAAAGCCTGTTCTTATTGAAGCCCACCGATTGCCGATTGCGGATGATCCAACGCAAGAGCTTATTGATTTTTTGCACTCAATTGATAGAGAATGGGGTCAGTCAGACAAACATGGTTCAATCATCATTAAGACCTTTGAGGGCGACATGCACGCGGAACCGGGCGATTGGATTATCAAGGGTGTTAATGGCGAATTTTATCCATGTAAACCGGATATTTTCGCGAAAACTTATCAGGAAATTACGGAGGCAATTTGATGAAATATCTTATGGCCATTGCGTTTTTGGCACTCTCCGCATGTTCTCACAATGAAGAAGCGCCGCCTGTGCTTCCGACCGGTTTCCTTACTGCCACACTTAGCCCTGAGTGCGCAAGATCACCTATTTGCATATGCTCCCTACCAAAAGAGCGCAGACCGACCAAGCTGATAACGCCAGAAGCTATTTTGCGCATGTATCCCGATACACCAAAGGAAATGAATTATGAGTGTGATGATTAGGCGAATTGGCCCGGACGCTTCAAAGGATCGTGCTCAAGGCATTCTTTCAAGCGTTTTTACGCAATATGAGTGGCAAGACGATCAAACCACTTATGGCCGTGTTGAATGGTGGATGGGATACCTTCAGCAATTGAAAGCAGAAAGCATCATTCGCGATGATTGTGACGGGTTTTCACGTCTTATCATTGACCTTCTGTTTTTTCTTGGCGGCTTTCGTATACATTCTTTAGCTGAATGCGTGGTAGATGTTGATCAGACTGATGATAATATTTTTGACCATCATGTAGGCGCTGTGAAGATCGGAAAAAAATGGTTTTATTTCCATTGTTGGACCGATCAATTGCTTACACGTCGCGAAATTGAGGACGGCTTTTACAAGTTGAAAGACGGTCGCCAAGCCTCACCTCTTAAAATCATTCACCACCGCAAAGCCAGTTCTGGAATTGACGGCTGGAAACCGGGAAAGGTAAAATAATGGCCTACACTACAATGAATGGTGAACACTATATTGCCGAACTTTCTGTTTCCGGCGATAAACACACAATCACTATCAAAAATAAAATTTACAAAACGGTGATGGAAACAAAACCAGTTTTGGAATCCGCCCAACGCGAGGCTCGCGCATTGCTTGCCTATTGGGATAGTAAAAAGCCGTTTACCAATGAAAGCATTTGAACAAGCCCTTGAAATCACCATTCACGAAACGCCGGGCGATTGGGTTTGGTGGTTTCTCTCTACAATTGATCCCGTTCGGTTTGAACTTGTTGTTATTTACAAGAACGAAACCGACTTTATCCACCACGGCCTTTTCTTTGGTGCCATAGATCGAACAGATGCAACGCGCATGTGCCATAACTTAAACTGCGATCTATTTGGCACCTCCAAAAGCGACACCGTGGCAATTGTGGAAACTGTATCCGAAAAACTCAGATACATTGATGATGTAAAAAGGCATGGCGGATGAATGCAATCGGTTTAATTTTGGCTTATCTGGCTTTTTCAGTGGCCTTCGGCATCCTGATTGGAAAGTGCATTAAAAGGATAAATGGCCGTGATTAGGGGCTGGCGAAAAGTCGATGAAATGTACCTTCGCGACAATTGGGGCAAGAAAAATGAAGCCGACATTGCCCGAACACTCAAACGAACAACAAATTCATGCCGCCAAAAAGCGCGTGCGCTTGGCCTGTGCGCAAATCAAACCCCAAAGGCACCAAACCACCAAAGAATGAAAGATAAGCGCTCACGGGCCGCAAATCGGGAAGAGCAAATTCATTTGGACCGCGTTTCACTGCTTCCTTGTTCGGTTGCATCGGAAAAGTGCAAAGGAAAGATAGAGGTTCACCATGTAAGAAAATATGCGAGCAAGCGCGATCATAAGCGCGTTATGCCGCTTTGCGAATTTCATCACCGCGATAATAAAGATGGCTATCACGGAATGGGTAGAGAAAATTTTGATGAAGAACATGGAATTGATTGTTGCGAGACAGCAGAAAGGCTTTGGAATGAAACATGTAACCTTATGGAAACCGATTAAAGAATTTCCTGATTATGAAATTAGCGAATTTGGGATTGTGCGCAGACTGGATGGAAAAATTATGCTCCAATTTATGTCGCCGGTTTATGCGAAAGTTACCCTCACAAGAGATAAAAAACACTACTCAAGATCGATTCATAGACTTGTTGCTTTGGCGTTTTTGGGAAAACCTCCAACAGAAAAACATCATGCCGCGCATATAGACGGTCATTCTTGGAATAACCATTATTCAAATTTGAAATGGTGCACCGCTTCTGAAAACCAAAATGACCGCATAAAACATGGAACAATGTATACGCCCAACTATAGACGACGACTTACACGGAAAGACGCTTTTGAGATTTATCATTCTTTGGAAACAATTTCAGCGCTGGCGGATAAATACGGGGTCTCGATGCGGCATGTTCAAAATATAAGGAGCGGTAAAAAATGGAAAAGCGTTGCAAGCACAAGTTAACGAAGTGGAAGCGTATTGACGAAAGTGTTTGCACCTACAAAGCAAAATGCGAAAAATGTGGCGCTGAGTTCGTACAAGCCGATAAATCTGGGCGTATAGCTAAGAGGTAAAGCAATTCCCTCATAAGGAATAGATCGCTGGTTCGATCCCAGTTGCGCCCACCAAAACACAGAAAGGAAAATTAATATGGATGAACGATTGAATTTTGGAGAAGTCATTGATGGCTTAAAACAAGGAAAGCGTTATGCGCGAGAAGGCTGGAACGGAAAAGGTATGTTTATCTTCCTTGTCGGCGGCACGAATTTCAAAGTAAACCGAGAACCACTTTTATCAATTATGGGGGAAGGAACCGAAGTACAATATCGGCCTCATATCGACATGAAAGACGCTGAAGGCTGCGTTGTGCCTTGGCTGGCATCACAAACCGACATGTTGGCTGAAGATTGGTGTCGCGTGGGGTAAACCCAACAAAATGATGACTTTTAAAGCCCTGCTATTCGGCGGGGCTTTTTATTGAGGCAAGTTTTTGTTGGTGCTCTCTTTCGTGGCGACGATCCGCTTTTTCTCTGTAATACCAATTAACGGAAAACGAAAGAACGGTAATTATCACACCGATAGCCACACCGTATTCATTTAAAAAGCCTAAAAAACTACCAGCCGCCGTTGTTGTCCCTGCTGTCGGCGTCGTCACCTCGGTTGCTTTCCTTAAACCTTCTTCTATTTTGTCGGCAAATACGGATTTCATGAATGGCCCCTAGTATGATGCAAGCCCCGTAAATTTCGAGGTGATAATTTGTCAGTAAGTCCAGCAAGAACACCTTCAGACCCCTTTATGAAGCATATCATTTCACATACGATTATCGCGTCATTTACCAACCCATAATGAAAACTATTGAACGCATCGTTCATAATGTGTCCAAACAACAAAATAATCAACTGGCGGTGTTTAAAACGAGTAATCCACAATAGAAATAACAACTTCAGGTAACTTTCCGTTACGCCGTAACCGTATATAACAAAAAGCCACGGTGAGTCTTCCGTGGTATCAAGTGCATAAAAAATTGGATAAATGGCCGCATTAATAATAGCCATAGCAAAGTAAAGGTAAGCAACCTTTTTCATGCTGCCAAAACAGCACGAACCATAAACTAAAATCATTGCGGCCAATACAATCACTTTTTGCCACTCTTCTTGGTGGTTTCAGTCTTAGTAGGATTTGGTGCGGTTTTCTTGGATGGTTTACTTGTGCTTGCAGACCGTCCGCCGCGTCCTTTATCTGGCAACTTAGCCATTTTCCGTTTCCTCTTCGTTTTCAATTTCAATTTCTGGAACATCTGGAACACTAGGTACTTCTGGTATTTCCATGTTTCCGCTTATGACATTACGGGCCTTTCTCGCCTTACGTCGCGCCCTTCTTTCTCTTCTGCTTCTTCGGGTCAAGGGCTAATACCGCCAGCGGCAAGTTTTTTGGCAACTTCAGCAATCATTTCTGGTGATAAAATGCCCCCTACCGTTTCCGCAATGGCTTTTTCTACGTCTGCGCGAGTATCAAAAGCTTTAAATGCCTGCACTTCGCCAGCACTGAATTTGTAAATTGTTCCATCAGACAAGGCCAACTCTAATTTCAATTCTGAACTTTCTTGCCCATTAACAAGGTTGAAAAATTTCATTTGATATTCTTCATCGCCGTTGGCATTTTTCACCTTGCCATAAATCATCGTGGCCTCATTAAATCCTGCCTTTGCTTGAGGGTTTTTAATATCAATTAAATATCCGCCAAGAACGCTTCCATTTCCCCCGCATGCAGAAAGAAACAGTAAAAGAAAAGCGGCTATTCCTGCACTTAATGCAGATTTAGCGATGTCTTTTTTTAACTTTGGCGTTGGGATAGCGGCGACACCTAAAAGAATAAGAGCGCTAACAACCTCTTCGGTCGCGCTCAGAATTTCAGCGCTTGCGCCTGTGAACTTTGCAATCAGCCCCATTACGAAGGCGACAATTGCAAGGTGTGTGGTTTTTTCGGTAAGGCGGTTTTTGAAATATGTGATTATGCTATTCATTGTCCTTCCTTTCATCATAGATGGTTATGTAAACAGCGCCCTCATTAAAGCACGTTTCAAGTCTTTCAACAAATTCAAGCATGCACTCGCGACTTCTGCCAAGCGTGAAGCTTTTACCATCTGCTACGAATCCTACAAGTGGGCAACCGTCTGTATGGTGTTCGTTGGCCCCATTGTGCATACGAATATTTTTGAAACCCGGCACATCACAAATAGTAGGTATCCAATCGAACGTGTACCAGCCATTTGCGCGCATTCTATTCAACAAGCCGGATTGGAAACACTTTTCAAGCCTGTAAGAACCGGCGGGAATTCTTGTTTCTCCTGATACTTTCACCTTCCGAAATTCATCCTCCAAAGAAAAACAAAAAAAACCACTTGGGAAATAAACCATTCCCAATGTGGCTCTCCCGTTATCACACAGTCTTTTAAGAAAAATTTCATTCATTTTTTGGGTACCGCCTTTTTATTTCGGCAATTGTTTCCTTCCATTTTTCTGACTTGTTAATAGCATCCCAATACTGCATGTCTAGCTGCTCGTAAATCGAGGGGTAAGCAGCTACCCTGAAAGCTCTCCAGTCAGAAACAGGCCAAAGTGCGCCATCTTCTCGCTCGGAACACTCTTCATCTGCAAAAGTGGTTCCCTCAGGAATAGGGTTCATGTCTGCATAAACAAGGTTGTAGTCCTTGTCGTACACAAAACGATTATCTAGCCCTTTTTCGGCTAACAATACGTGTTCTTCAGGTTCTAATGGGGTTTCGCCCCTCAACATAGGAGTTGGGCATAAATCCCATTCGCCAACATTCAAAATGTTTCCGTTACTGTCTCTATAAACAATCATTTCGCCACCCATCCAGTATTTCCAGAACCGCTTTCTTTTACATAGAGCCCCTGCGCTGCACCGCCATTGTTTCTCAAATAAATAGAACCTTGATTAGCGGTTACAACAGATTCAGGAGTTCCGGCCCCCGTTGTCACATCAACCGTTGTTGTTCCAAGTCTAATAATTGTTCCACCGCAAACAATATTGCTTAAAGTTGTAACGGAGCCACTATTGGAGACTCCAAAGGTTTTTGTGGTGTTGTTAAAAACCTCAAAGTTAGTTGTTGTGGTAGCACCGTCACTTGCATGATTTACGCGCATTGTATTACCAGAAGATACAGCCGCGATAGAAACCCTTTCATCCCATATAATCGGAACAGCAGAAGCGCCAGAAAAATTAGGGGCCATGTTAATTCGTTCAGTCTGATAACTTCCGATTTTTAAGTCAGACAAAGCAATATCACGGCTTGTTATATCGTTATCAATTCCTAATGGATACGATGGGCCTAAACCGGTAACATCTCCAACAGGATCAACTTGCATCACAATAGAAGAACCGCTCACAACCCGCACAACAGAATTAGGTGTGGACGCATCTTGGTTAACTACTGTTCCTCGGCCTATTTTAATCCGACCACCAACAGCATTTGTAATCCTAAATACATCATCCTGAAGGCCTGCTGATCGACGCTCAGACTTGTATGCTTTAATCCAAACATTTGCAGAAGTATTGAGGCTATCAACCTGACATAGATAAAGGTTTTCATCGCCTGATATGAAATCAACTACCACAGTACTAACGTTTTCCTGAATGTAACAACCATTGCCAGTACATCCAAAAGCACTAATCCTACCAATTTGGACGGGTGCCGAGTTCCCATCTAAATGAAGCCCATCCCCACCAGAAGATTGGAACCTGATATTATCAAAGGTTACATCTTCACCAATCCCACCGCCTGAGCCCCCATCATCAATAAGAAGTTGGTGTGTAAATCCGCCAAGAAGTTGAACATCTTTTAGGCCACCCGAATTTAAAAAATTCGCTACCCCGCCCGTCACATGAAAGTTAGGGCCGCTTGTAATACCAGAACCATCAAAAATTGTGGTGTTTGTACCATTTCCCTCTATCAGAATACCATCTTTCATAAAAATGGTGCTGTCATGAGGGTATGTCCCGCCTAGGCATGTGAACTTACCAAGCCCGCTATCTTGAACAGCTTGAAGGTTTGCTGAATTGTCTGCATTCGACGGAAGGCATCCCCACATTTCTATCAATGGCGTACCATCTAAAATCCTTATAAATCTGCCCGGTTCACCACTATCAGCTTGAAAATAGTTTCCCAAAGTTGGGGTTTCGGTGCTTGATGCATCCCAATAGAGCATTCCGCCCCCACCATCTGATGGGGATGCGTAACCCTTAACAATTATTACAGAACCATCCAGCAATGTAGAAACATCAATGGCCGTTAAATCCGCGATGCTGTCAACGGTTGATTTTTCTTGCAAAGAGCTAACCGGGTCCGCAGTCCAAATAGGGTCATCATTTGCGTCGAATACCTCTATATTGTAAGAGCCATCCAAATAAATTTCCGCATAGCCCTGCTCATTTAGAATAATTGGGTTTGTGTTCTCAGCACTTTTCAGTTCGTCAACCCAAGTGACTTGCGGGTCTGTGGTGCCTGCCGCGTAAGTATAAACCTTGCCAAAAGCCAAAGGGTTTCCATTATCATCAAAGAAATACTTTTTCGGCATAATCATCGCTTGAGCCATATTAATTCTCCGTTTTGGCCGACTTCTTGGCTTTATCCAAGGCACCGTTTGCCTTTTCGTAATAATCCATGAAGAGCTTATTCCTTGACTTCCAAAGAGCATCTATTCGATATCGCTTTTCTTCAGCCGTTAAATTTTTATTGTATTTTATAGCAAGCTCTGCGGTTTTTATACCATTTTTGCCATACACTAGCTTTATAAGCTGGTTCATTGAATCGTTAAGAGCAAACAAAACAGCTTTTTCTTTCCCTGATAACCCGTAAAATTTATCAGACTTGAACTTTCCAGCGCTGTCTTTTATTTGGCCCTTAATGGCCCTGCGTGCGTCAATTTGTTGCTTAAATGTAGCTACAATTTTGTCAGAAGCTTCTTTTAAGTCAAAAAACTTTTCCATTGCTCGGGTGTTAGGCCGCTGTTCGGTAGTTAAAAACCGTTTAAGGAAAATGCTTTCCGCAACATCTTTTTCAGGCTTTGGGCCAAACTTTTCTTCATCCCACATCATATGGTCTGTTCCAGCAAGTAAGTACCCGCCAAGATAGCCGGTGTATGCATTGAACATATGCTCGGCCTTGATAGGGCTGATACCAAGCGCCTCACCCATGCGAACAAATGTTTCGCTGGTGTTTGAAGTGTATTGTTCTGTTGCCTCAACATTAGATAATGATTTTGGAACTACTGGCGCGCCGGTCCATTTTTTATTTCGCACCAAATCCCACCACCCCGTCATCATCGCAGGGGTGCCGTCAATTCCGTACATTTGAGTTAACGTCCATATTAGGCCGTCGGAAAGTTCTTTTCCTTTTTCGTCCTCAATATACTTGAAAAATAATTCGGGCATTGTGGCATAAACAAATCCCACATCGTAAGGACGCGGCACCTTAACAAACCTATTGTCTCCAACTTTAATATGCCAGTTGGTGCGCTTCTCATAATCTGGAATGTTTTGATAATCTTCATCGTCACGGTTAACTAAATAGAGCGCAAGCGTTGGTAGCGTAATCCCAAGAAAGGCTTTCATTGCCATTCGCGTCGGATTTCCGTCGTACTTCTTTGAAATGAAAGCTTCCCGAAAAACCCGGTCCTGAGATTGAACCATGGCATTTAAAAATGGAACCGTTCTCATATATCCGGTTAAAAAGTGATTAGCGCCCATAACCGCAAAGTCAGTTGATATTTCACGGCCTGCATATCCAGCATCCATATCGGAACGGTGATTTTTCTTGGCAACCTTAAATTCGCCAATACGTGTCCCGTATTCAAACGCGCTGGCTATATTATCGATAGTGGAAAGAATATTTTCGGCGGCTGTCATTACACCAAATTCATCAAGCTTAACCCTGCGTCGTGCGCCACCCTCTTTAGTCAAGGCTTGAATGCGACTTGAGTAGCCAGCGCCGGAACGCAAGAAGTCCTGATATGCTTTGTCTTTGGTAATATATGAATACATTCCCTTGAAGCTATCAATAAACGGCTTGAAGTTGTTCTTGCTCAGAAATGTTGCGCCCGTTGTATCTCGCACAAGGTTAGCGCCAGTAAATTCAACACCAAGCGTAATGGCTCTCGTAAAGAAGTTTTTCACGCCAAACATCACATTCATAAACCCGCTATAGCTTTCGGGGTTCATGGCAAGAAGCATTTCCTGAAGAAGCGGGTCTTGAACTTCGTAATACTTTGGCTTGCCGTCGATTATGATTGTATCGACAATATTTCCCGATTCCGTAACGCGAGGTTTAACGCCGTGTTGCCAAAAGCTTGTCAAGCCGGGATCGGTCAAATCAAGACCACCTTCAACTTCAATTCCATTCTTAGCTAGAATATCAGTGATCTTGGTTGCCATTTCTTCATTGTGAACTTTTACAAGCTTACTATCCGGCGAAAGGCGTGTTGCGAATATTGCGCCGTCTTTATGGCCTGCAATATATTGGTAAAGACGTTGTTTGGCCCTGTTGTTTAAAGCTGATTGAACATTTGCAACAATACCGTCCTGAATATTTACAAGAATGTCATTCAAGTTTGCGGTGCCGCCGCGCAGCTTTTTAAATCCAGCCGGGCCAGCCTGCTTACTTCCTGCAAGTTGTTCACGAATCCGATTGAACGGAACATAATCTTTATTCAAAGACTGCATAAGCTCGCGACCCTCAGAGGTTATCATTCCCGCTTCTTCGTAAAAATCCAACATACGATTGTTAAATGCTTGATAGTCTTTAGCGATGGTTTCAAAAACAGGATAGTCGCCACCAAGTCGCGCCCAAGTCATAGCTGTTTCTTTTGGGATTAGGTTTTCACGGCCTTGACGGTGTAATTCAATTGCCCTACGTCCAGTAAGATAGCGCAAAAACAAATCAATTGGCGCATCGCCTTTGTGCTTACCTTTAACTTTTACCACCTTTACAGGCTCAAGAACGTCATGCAGTGATTTACCTGTAGGCTTTAGATCGCCCTTTGCGTCAAAGTTAACTGTTCCGTAATTAAGAATATAATCAGCAATACCTTCAGAGCCACCACCGGCAATCCTAAATTGCTTCCACGCCGAATCACGAACATCACCAATCTTGCCGGTAAGCTCTTGCTCTATTTTCCGCGCAGCATGAAACCTATCAATCATTTGCTGGCGAATGCGGCTATCACGGCGATAAGCCCACTCGTTAAATTGCTGTAGAAAACCACGCTCTTTACCAATCAAAGCCTGCCCAAGTTTGTCAGCACCCTGAAAATAAAACTTGTGCATCTTCTCTTGAAGGCTCTGCATTGTCTTATTAAGCGCCTTGTCTGTGGCAAGTAACTTATTGAACGCCTGATAGTAGGTTGGTGCTCGAAGCTGTGCTTCTTGGCTGTTAGTTAGCCAGTGCCGAACAAACTCAGCAAAACCTTCAATCTCTTGAAGTTTCTGATTAGCGTCCGTGTAACTTAACGCGGTAACTTGACCCACATATTTTTTGTCTCGGTACTGCTTGGCAAAGTTTGGCAGGCTTTCATTGGAATATAAATCAAGATAGTGCGCCATTTCATGCGCCAAAACCTCAACATCATTTTTCCTACGAGTGCGAATTTCACCAACATCAGGGCGATAAAACCCTTCAGAAGACTTACCCTTAATCTTTCCAAAGTAAATGCGGCGACCCATGATTTTAACAAGGTCCGACATAATAGGCTCAATACGTTGTGGCGCATCAGGAACGCGAACCTTCCGACCATTAACAGAAACAACTTCTTGGCGCGGCGGAATACCCGTTGAGCGGAACAATCCAACATAGTTATGCCCCGGCGAATGAAAAACCATTTCACCCGGACTTAGAGGCTTGGACATTTTTTTGTCAGCCTCAATATATTCTTTGGTGTTTATGTCTTGTTCTGGCTTTGGATAAACAGGCTTACCCTTGACTAATTCAGCTTCTTTAACGGGCAATTCCGCGCTTTTCTTTGCATCGGTTTCTGTTTGTTTTTTCTCTATAGCCGCAGCTTGGCTTTTAAGTGTTGGGCTATATTCGGATAGAGTAACCGCGCTGGATGCTTTTACAGGCTCTAATTCAGGCTCAAGATATGCGCCATCAACAGGGTCGGCTATTGGCTCCGCCACACTTTCGGCCTTTACAGTCTTGTCGAAACTATCAGATACAATTTCATCTTCAGGTTTTAATGCCTCATTTCGCTCACTGGTATCATCTCGAACAGATTCAATCTCGCTTGTGGTTCCATCAAGTCCATCGGAAGCGATATTGTCCGGCGTAAGCGTGACGCTCTCTCCTGATACTTGTTCAATCTCGTCGCTTCTTCCGTCGTTATCGCTCCGGCTCTCCAAGCGTCCTCTATCCAAGGTAACATTTTCTGTCTCCAATTCGTTAATCGCTTCTGTTGCCGCAATTTCTGTTTCAACAACGCGCTCTTGTTCGATTAATTGCTCTGGCGTAACACCACGAATTTCAGCGCGCTTTTCAGTTACCAATTCCCCCATAGTTTTATCTTGGGGTGCCTTCTCTGAAATTGGCGTCTGATTAGGCGTTAAAACGCGACTTGCGGCTTCTGCCCCTGTTTCTGGTGGGATAGAAGCATCAATATCGCCTATTAGTGCCTTTGCTTCGCGTTTTATTTGTGCGTTAGGTGTGTTTTGTGCGGTTTGAGCGGCAATATCAACGCCAGCGGTCGTGCCGCGTACACCGGCGCCAAAACCAGTACCCGCAACTAAACCGGCCAAACCTTCGTCTAATGCTTCGTCTTTATCAAAACCTTTTTCGGTGCCAACTGTAGCGCCAGCATTTTCAATAATGCCTTGAACAAATTCAGTCGCACCTTCTTTTACTCCTGCTTTCCCGGCCTCTTTTGGGATTTGCTTGATGGCAGTTACAGCGGCATCGTCAAGCCCAAGTATCCCGCGACCACCAAACCGCTCAAGTAAAGTTACAGCTATTGCGGCTGGCGATGCTTTTATTACATCTTCAAGCGTGGCCTCGTCGCGTTGGTCATTTGCCGCCCTGTCTTCTCCAATTTCTTGAGAACGTGAAGCCACATAAGCAGGCGTTGCAGCAATTGCCGCCGCCATATCAGGTAAAGAAACAAGGCCGGTTTCCAAAATAAACGGCAATACATTGCTTATCGGTGCATCTTTCACCTCTTGCCATGTTCGTTGATCGCCCTGTTTTCCACCAAGGTCTATTCCTTCAAGGAAATTTGCGGCTTGCTTAACCACATTTGGCGATACATCACGGATTTTTTGTGTCTCTTCGCTGGATGCAACCCCAAACCCTCTGTCTCCGATATAGAATGCAGGCTCAACACCAGACTTTTCCAAGGTTTCGCGTGAACGGCCAAGGATTAAAGTTGGGTTTCCAAGCTCCTCTTGCGCTGCGGTCCCCACCGTACTTGAAAAATCCGCAACATTTCCCACCACATCGCCAGCACGTTCACCCGTTAGTTTGGCGGTGTTTACTAGACTAAAACTTTTATTGGCTGGTGTTTTTAAATCAGCAGGCTCGGCTTGCTCTGCGATTATAGTTTTCATGGGTGTAAAACCAATTGTGGCGCTGAAGTCCTCAAGGGAAACATCAACACCATTTTCGGTATTATATTTTTGCTGTAGCGCACTAACCAATTGATCGTCATTTAGATCATCATATTGCGGGTATTTAGTGCGGTAGTCTTTCAGAAGGTCGCTCATTCTCGATGGCCCTTTTGTTACTTTTTAAGAAATGCCCTTATGTTGTCGGGGTCTGTGGCGTCTTTAACCGCTTCTTTAGCTACCTCAACGCCAAATTTTTTAGCTGCGCGTGTAACAGCCTCCGAGCGGCTTATATTACCCTCTTTAGCGAACAGTTTAGCGGCCTCTTGTGCAATCGCCTGTACTTTCGGCCTAATTGT
>Ga0316207_10001031_pt1 | contig 37445 bp, 33 predicted proteins | sample 6weekpyrite_MG_FD_204943 | JGI IMG/M metagenome (GOLD analysis project Ga0316207, IMG submission 204943) | Microbial mat bacterial communities from mineral coupon in-situ incubated in ocean water Damariscotta River, Maine, United States -... | ecosystem: Environmental > Aquatic > Marine >... | reverse complement strand
GCCAGTGAGAAATTGGTCACTGACCATCTCTCAACTTGCTATCTTCTTCGAAGGGAGGCTGGATAAATATTTAGAGGTGTAGCTTTATGTTACTGAATGTAGCTGACACGGAATTTTAAACGCTCTCGATTTGAGAGATAGAGTAGATAAACTATCTATTCTACTCTTCTATCTTTTTAAATGTTTGAGGAATATTTTCTGAAACAGAGTAAAACTACTCTATTTCAGCGTCTATTACGTCTTCGTCTTCTTTCTTTTTCTTTTGGTCAGCCTCACCTGCTTCGCCGCCCTCTTCTTTCTTATACATCTGCTCAGCCATTTTATGACTTGCTTCTGTTAATGTTTTTACTTTCTCTTCAATTTGTGCCTTAGTAGCATTCTCATCTTTTAGAGTCTCTTTTAGATCAGCAACAGCTTCTTCGATTTTAGTTTTCTCTTCAGCATCTATCTTATCACCGATTTCACCTAAAGATTTTTCAGTTTGAGCGATTAGTGCATCAGCTTGATTTTTTAAATCTACCAACTCTTTTCTCTCGCCATCTGCAGCTTTATGCTCTTCAGCATCTTGAACCATCTTATTAATCTCTTCTTCACTTAATCCTGATGAACCTGAGATTGTAATTGACTGAGATTTACCGGTACCTTTATCAGTTGAACTAACAGTTAAAATACCGTTTGCATCTATGTCAAAAGTTACTTCAATTTGAGGAACACCTCTTGGAGCTGCCGGGATATCACCCAACTCAAACAGACCTAAAGATTTGTTATCTTTAGCAAACTCTCTCTCACCTTGACCTACAGAGATACTAACAGCTGGCTGGTTATCTTCTGCAGTTGAGAAAACTTGAGATTTTTTAACCGGAATCGTTGTTCCTTTTTCGATGATTTTAGTCATAACTCCGCCTAAAGTCTCAATACCAAGTGAGAGTGGAGTAACATCTAGAAGAAGAACATCTTTAACATCTCCTCTTAGTACACCACCTTGAATAGCAGCACCGGCAGCAACAACTTCATCAGGGTTAACACTTTTATTTAAATCTTTACCACCAAAGTATTTACTAACAGCTTCTTGAGCAGCAGGTACACGAGTTGAACCACCGACCATGATAATCTCTTTGATTTCATTGTTGTCTAAGTCAGCCTCTTTCATAGCAGTTCTGATGTGATCAATTGTCTCATCAATAAGCTCAGTAATCATACCTTCAAATTTGGCACGAGTCAGTTTAACAACTAAATGTTGCGGTCCGGCTTCTGTCATAGTGATAAACGGCAGGTTAATCTCTGTTTCAGTAGAAGAACTTAACTCTTTTTTAGCATTCTCAGCAGCATCTTTTAGACGTTGTAGAGCCATTTTGTCATTTTTAAGGTCAATTCCGTGAGAAGATTTAAACTCTGAGTTTAAGAAATCAACAATCTTGTTATCAAAATCATCACCGCCTAAAAATGCATTGCCGTCAGTTGAAAGAACCTCAAATGTACCCTCAGAAATCTCTAGAGTCGTAACATCAAATGTTCCACCACCAAGGTCATAAACAAGTACGTTCTCTTCGCTCTTGCTGTCTAGTCCGTAAGCAAGTGCAGAAGCAGTAGGCTCATTGATAATTCTTAAAACATTAAGACCTGCAATTGTACCTGCATCTTTTGTCGCCTTTCTTTGTGCATCATTAAAATATGCAGGAACTGTAATAACAGCATCAGTTACACTCGAACCGATGTAAGATTCAGCATCTTCTTTTAGTTTTGTAAGAATCTTAGCTGAAATCTCTTGTGGAGTGTATATCTTGCCTGCTACATCAACACATGCAGAACCATCTTTATCAACAATGTTATAAGTTACCTTGTCATGTGCTGCTTTAGCATTCTCCTCATTCATCATCAGACCCATAATTCTCTTAATTGAAGAGATAGTCTTCTCAGGGTTTGTGATTGCTTGACGTTTTGCCGGATCACCAATTAAAACCTCACCTTTATCTGTGAAAGCTACAACTGAAGGAGTCGTATTTTTACCCTCTGCATTTGGGATGATTTTCGCTTCACCACCCTCATAAACTGCTACACATGAATTTGTTGTTCCTAAATCTATACCTATTACTTTTGACATATTATTTCCTTAATTTTATTTCTTAAAATGAAGCAAATAATCTGCTTCATTATTAGTCCGTAAAAGGAACGCGTCCCTTTTACTCCGCTTGCGCCGCTGTGGCGACTGAAGTTAGATGCTAACGCATCTTTTTCTTACTTATTTAAAAATTATTGACTGTACCTTAGTGAAAATGCCGTAAGCATTTTTGTACTTTAGTGGTATAGCGCCTAGCGTAGATAATTGGGACTTGTTCCAATTATCGTTCTAATCACTAGTTAGCTACTACAACCATCGCTTCACGCAAAGGTCTGTTCTTATATTTATATCCGGTTTGAAATGTCTGAACAATTTGACCGCTCTGTACATCTTCACTATCTACGCTTTGAACAGCGTTGTGAATGTTTGGATCAAATGGCTCATCATGAGAAACCATAGTTACGCCATGCTTTTCCAAAGAGGTAGTGAACTGCTTAAGTGTAAGTTCAATGCCCTCATTTAGTTTGTTCAGGTGCTCTTGTGGATCCGTAAGAGTTGCTGTAGATGTCAGTGCCATCTGAAGCGCATCCATAACAGGAATCATATCTTTGGCAAATTTCTCATTTGAGTATTCTACTGCCGTATATTTTTCACGCTCAAGTCTTTTTTTGATATTATCAAAATCAGCATGTACGCGAGCATACTTATCTTTTAGTTCTGCTAGTTCGTTTTGAAGCAGATCCAGCTCATTCTCTACGGCTTCTGAATCAGCCTCGGCTTCTTCACTGCTTACTTCTACTTTTTCCTCTTCATTTTCAAGAGATCTGTTTTGTAATTCTTCATCAGTTTGATTTGACATAATAGTTAAATTAACTCCTTTTTTTAAAAGATGTCAGTATTATACATATTGAGTGTAACAATGTCAAGTGTATCTTTAAGTATTTTCGTTAGAATTCTTGAGTCTATTACTATCAAGTATTTATATTTTGTCAAAAAAAATAAATTACTGTATCATATCGATATATATATTATTGGAGATATCATGAGATTTTTGGCTTGGCTTGTGGGGGTTTTAGTTGCTTTTGCAGCTCTAATTTTTATGCTGCTTTTTACTCCTGTTGGAAACGGAGTGCTCAAACCACTTATAGAGGCAAAAATAAAAGAGCAGACAAAACTGCAGAGTAAACTTACTACATTTAAGCTTAGTATGAGTCAGTTTAAAATAATTTTGGAGTTAAACAGAAACAGTACTGTTTTGCTTATTGGAAACTACTCTCTGTTTTCCAAGGCGCTCAATGCAGTTTATAAAATAAAGCTTGAAGAGCTGGCGACTCTACAACCATTGATTAGCTTGCCGCTGCAGGGAAGAGTTCACACTGAGGGAAGAGTTAAGGGCGATATGGCATATATGGAGATAGAGGGCAAGAGTGATATAGGGGAGGGCAATACGATTTATCATCTCAAGCTCAAAGATTTGAATCCAATCTCCATAATCGCAAAGGTGAAAAAAGCCAAGTTGTCATCTCTGTTATATCTGGGAGGACAAAGTAGATATGCAAGAGCAGATATAGACTTGGATGTTAATTTTAAAAATATCAATCCCGGCAAAATGGATGGAGATATACTCTTAAAAACTACAAATGCAACAATAGACTCAAAGTTAATGCTAAAAGATTTTAATGTGACTCTTCCTGAGACCTCTTTTGTTATGAACCTTGACGCGACGCTAAAGGGAGATGATGTTGATTATAATTATGCTTTAAGCTCAAGGCTCTTTGAGATAACTTCCTCCGGAAATATAGTTCCAAAACCTTTAAAAGCAGATATAAAATACTCTCTAGATATAAGTGAACTGGCACTTCTTAAAGCAGTTACCGGTACAGATATTAGAGGGGCACTCAAGGTAGAGGGAACTGCTAAAGGCACTAAAGAGAAGCTAGAGCTAAGGGGCAAAAGTGATTTGTGCGAATCAGATACAAAATTTGAAGCTCTCTTAAAAGAGTTTACTCTAAAGAGTGTGAAGGCTACTGTTAGAGACCTTAATCTTTCAAAAGCTTTATATATGGCTAAACAGACTCATTACGCTGATGGAGTTTTTTCAATGGATGCGGATATCAGTGATGCAAGAGCTGATAATCTAAGAGGAAGCATTGTAACAAAAATTAGAGATGGAGTTTTAGATTCAAACTATTTGACAAAAGCCTATAAGTTTAGCTCCACTATGCCTAGAACGACCTTTGGCTTGAGTGCTGCAACTATGCTCAGTGGAGATACTCTTGATACAAAGCTTGATTTGAACTCAAATCTTGCAGACCTTGATATAAAAAAAGCTGTTTTTGATATTAAAGAGCGCTCTTTAAACTCTGATTACAGAGTTGAGATTAAAGATTTGGACAAACTCTTCTTTGCTACTGCGCAACACTTAAAAGGTTCTTTGAGAGTTAATGGAGAGCTCTCATATGTAAAAGATTTAGATTTAACAATGCACAGCAAAGTTGCTAATGGCAAAATCGATGCAAAACTTCATAATGACGAGCTTCATGCTGAGCTTAATGGCATTGAGACCATAGAATTGCTTCATATGTTAAGCTATCCGGAGCTTTTCAAATCCACCTTAAATGCTAAGCTAGATTATAATTTGGCTCAAAATAAAGGAGTTTTTAGCGGTAATGCAGCAGATGGAAGTTTTGTTAGAAATAAAACATTTGATTTAATTAAGCAGTATGTGAAGTTTGATATGTATAAAGAGCGTTTTAACGGTGATATAGATGCAGAGATTAACAGAGAAAATGTTCTTGCTTCATTTGATCTACGTTCAAACAGAGCTTCTATTAAAACAGCAGATGCAAAGCTAAATACAAAAACTAGAAAAATCGACTCTGATATTACAATTCAAGCTAAAAAAAACACTATCACGGCAAATTTAAAAGGAGATATAAATGCTCCAAAAGTTACTATAGATTTAGAAAAGTTTATGAAATCAGAAGCGGGCAAGAAGATTATGGATAAGGTAAATAAAAAAATAAACAAACTCTTTAAAAAGTTTTTTTAAACTATTTGTCTTCCGCATTGGCTAAGGTCAGACAAAAAAGCACCTCTTTTTCATTTGAGTGCATAGTTTGGATGGCTTGAGTTAAAGTCAAACCTGTTGTTATGATGTCATCAACTAAAATAGTCTTACTGCCTTTAAAATTTTTTAGTTCAAACTCTCTTGGGTTTAAGATTCTAAACTCTCTGCTTTTTCCAGAGTATGAAACTCCGTTTTTTGCTCTTAGTCTATTGTATAGAGGTTTTATATATTTACTCTTTAGGGCTCTGTTTAAAACAGCAGTATGGGAGTACCCGCTCTTTGTATTGTCATCAATAGCTATGGAAGTTACAGGTGAGTCAAGCTCAAACTCTGAGGCAAATTTTTCCAGAGAGTTTTTTGCTAAAATATTAAATATGTAATAACCGAGGTCTGTATGCTTTGTGTGAAGCAGCTCTTTTATCTCACTATATTTATAAAAAGAGATAACTTCGATATTATTGATTTTTCGTTTGTAGATTGATGGAGTTAAAAAAGTCTCTTCGCAGTTCAAACAGATGTGAGAAAGTGAAAAACTTTCACACAACATACATCTCATCCTCTTTTAATCCATCTTCAAAACTGACATAAAAGCTTCCTGCGGAAGCTGTACTTCTATTATAGTGTCTCCTTCTTTTGCGAACGTGTCCACAAAAGAATTCCTCTCACTAAAGCTTTTGCTATCACCAAGAGAAAAGTACATTGAAACTAATCCATCTTCAAAACTGACATAAAAGCTTCCTGCGGAAGCTGTACTTCTATTATAGTGTCTCCTTCTTTTGCGAACGTGTCCACAAAAGAATTCCTCTCACTAAAGCTTTTGCTATCGCCAAGAGAAAAGTACATTGAAACTAATCCATCTTCAAAACTGACATAAAAGCTTCCTGCGGAAGCTGTACTTCTATTATAGTGTCTCCTTCTTTTGCGAACGTGTCCACAAAAGAATTCCTCTCACTAAAGCTTTTGCTATCGCCAAGAGAAAAGTACATTGAAACTAATCCATCTTCAAAACTGACATAAAAGCTTCCTGCGGAAGCTGTACTTTTCCTATACTCTTCATTCTTTTTTTACCGGCTTTTTGTTTTTCGAGTAGTTTTCTTTTACGGGTAATATCCCCGCCGTAACACTTTGCAGTAACATTTTTACCCATAGATTTTACAGTCTCTCTTGCAATAACTTGATTGCCGAGTGATGCCTGAACTGCTACTTCAAATAGTTGACGTGGAATAAGTTCTTTCATGTTCTTTACAAGTGCACGACCGCGAGACAAAGCAGAAGTACGGGGTACTATAACACTAAGAGCATCTACGACTTCACCGGCAACCTTTACATCAAGCTTTACAAGATCACCCTCTTTAAACTCTGTCGGATCATAGTCAAATGATGCATAACCCTTAGAGATAGACTTTAGAGTATCATAAAAATCAACGACAATTTCATTCATAGGCAGTGAGTACTCAAGCATGACTCTATCTTCATTTAGGTAAGTCATCTTATCTTGAATACCGCGTTTATTTATTAAAAGAGTCATTATATTACCAAGGTATTCACTAGGAGTAATTACAGTAGCTTTTACATAAGGCTCTTCTATTCTATCTATATGGTTTACCTCCGGAAGTTCTGAAGGGTTTTGTACCTCTACAAGCTCACCGTTATTTAGATAAACATTGTAAATAACAGATGGGGCAGTTGCAATTAAATCTAAATCAAACTCACGCTCAAGTCTCTCTTTAATAACCTCCATGTGAAGCATACCCAAAAAACCTACCCTAAACCCAAAACCAAGAGCCATAGAAGTCTCCGGCTCATAAGAGAGAGAAGAGTCATTTAGTTTTAGTTTGTCCAGTGCATCACGAAGCTCTTCAAATCTATCAGTGTCTATCGGGTAGAGTCCGGCAAATACAAAGGGTTTGGCAGGTTCGTAATCTCCAACTGGCTCTTCTGTCGGGTTTGCGGCATCTGTAATGGTATCACCGACACTTACTACGGAGACCTCTTTAAGTCCTAAAACAACAATTCCTATTTCCCCGCTTTTAATAGCCGTGGTTTTAATTTTTTTCATAGGATGCGGATACATCAAATCAAGGACTTGATGCTCTTCGCCATTACTCATAAGTTTTATGCGTTGACCCTTAGAGATTTCACCGTCAAAGACGCGAACAAGAGCAAGTGCCCCCAGATACTGGTCAAACCATGAATCATAGATTATCGCTTTTGTAGTTGCCTCCGTATCTCCAACAGGGGAGGGAACTCTATCAACTATCGCATCGATTAATTCACGAATCCCGACACCAGTTTTTGCAGAGACCAGACAGGCATCGGTAGCATCTATGCCGATACTTGTCTCAATCTCCTCTGCTACTTTCATCGGGTCAGCTGCTGGAAGGTCGATTTTGTTTATAACAGGGATAAGTTCCAAGTTATTGTCTAAGGCCAGGTAAACATTTGCAATTGTTTGAGCCTCTACACCTTGGGCAGCATCAACGATTAAAAGTGCTCCATCACTTGATGCCAGAGACTTGCTGACCTCATATGAGAAATCAACATGACCCGGAGTGTCTATAAGGTTTAGAATGTAGTGCTCACCATCTTTTACATAATCAAGTCTAACACTTTGAGCTTTAATCGTGATACCACGCTCTTGCTCGATATCCATGGTATCCATCATCTGAGTTTTAAGTTCTCTTTCACTAACTGAACCGCACTCTTGGATAATACGATCGGCTAAAGTACTTTTACCATGGTCAATATGGGCAATGATAGAAAAGTTTCTAATATTTTTCAAAAAATCTGTCCTATTTAGAAATAATTATGAAATTGTACTTAATTTGTACTGATATAGTTGTTAAGTTGTATGTTTATTCCTATAATATTTTTGTCTTATCTTTTATTACAGCAGTTAAAGAGTACATATTATAGTTATCGCTGAACATGATATATTATATTTTTTATAAGAGTTATTTTGTCGAGATCTTTAAAAACAGTAGAAGATTTATAGGGCTAAGTTATTAGCCCTATTAGATTTCTAAAACTTAAGCTTGGTTAATCTCATATGATTGAAACAGGCTCATTTTATCCAAGGATTACTGGTTGTAGTTATGAAGCACGACTCCCTTAGGATTGTAACGCGAGGACATGTAAATGTTGTCATTACCGTTGTGTCGCTTACATATCGGAAAAATATAAGCAGTGCCACCAGTGGTAACGCCTCCGGCTGTTTGCCCAGGGATGACATGACCCCCTACAAAGTCTGTCGTATTACATGTGAAGGTATTAGTGCCATCTTCATAATTGTAGGATGAGCAGTGAGTTGGGTAGGACCCACCATGACATTTATCGTTCCAAAGCTTGATCCAACTACTATATCCGGTAGGTTTAGGGTCATGGGTAGAGCCAATAATATTGGCAAAAGAGTAGTTAAGAGTCCACGTAATGGTTCCGTAGTAGGTTGATTGGACAATTTTTTGTATCTCTAGAAAATCGTCTAATGAAGGTTGTTCTATATCCATTTTTTCTGGGGCGAACATTGCCTTATAATCCTGGAAGTTGTCAGGGTTCACAATAGGGGCAGGACCAGTTTGGATTACACCCTGCACGCCCGCATCCAGAAGTTTGCTTACAAGTGCATCAATTGTTTGCCTAATAGCTGTTTGATAGACTTGCTTCACTTCAGGAGTCTTATCGATAAAGTCCGTCCACATATTGGTTGCAGTGGCACCAGAGCTGTTATTGCTGTGCAGGCTGCTAAAGTTTGTATGCTCTTCAAGGCTGGTATGTATGGCTAACTGCTCGTTACTAGTGGACTCTGGTCCACAAATAGTGACATAGTTCATTTTTGGATCATAGCTGTACGGAATTGATATATAGCCGTATATCTTAAAGTCAAAAAACGTGCCAATTGGCATCGGAGTGCTTGTAAACAAGTGTTCACCTGCGGTTAGCTCCAGTTCCACAGGTACAGCATGTTGCTCATGCCTCATAGGACCCTGATTGATAGAGTTGAAAAGAGGAAGCTCAAACGCAACTTTGTTCATTGGATTACTCATAGTATTTCTCCTATTAATAATTTATATATAAGGTCACTTATGACCACCTAATAGTATACAACTCTGAAAAGTTTTTAGGTCGAGTCTCTTTCCCTCCGGAGGGCTGTGTTTTAGAGTGAGGCTCTACTATCAAACCTTTTGCAGGAGCACCTTCACCTATAGTGATAGGCTCTGCTAGCGAAAAAAGTAAATCGTGTTGATGTTGGGTAAATTCATCATCTTGTAGAGTACCTACTCTATCACCAGTAACTGATCCCTCAGGGAAAGCTTTTCTATCTTTTGCATCTGGGTCAGTGCTTGAACCATTATCCCACACTCTACTAAAGTGACCTCGAACATTTGGTAGCAATGAAAATCCATTGTCACCTAAGCCAAAACGGCCATTAAGGACACTGTTTAGTCGTGATTGATCTTTGCTTAACTCATATGGAGTTAGCAAACATAAAGATAGCTCTTCAGCTGGTGCTGTTTGTGTTGCAATATATTGTTTACGCTCTCCAATAATACCATTGACCATTAAAGGGAGTGTTTCAATTGCTGTCTTCCCGACATTACCATAAACACTTAAAATTTCAATCACAGCTCCATTTGTAGCACTTTTGATTATTAAAAAAAGCCCATTTGCTTTTTGTGCCATATCTAATTGCAGTTTAAATAGATAAGTACCATCTTCTTGAATCACTTTATGATGTTCAATTTCAGTTACACCATCCATCAAAATAATTTCGATAACAGTATCTTTTTTCAATGTGATATTAACATTAACTGTTACAGTGTTTCCTTTTAAATAATCTCCCCAGCGAGGAAATTCATGTAAGGCTTGGGTCAAACTCATTGGATTTCCCACAGTGTTAACAACGATTCTACAAGCAGTGTCAGTTTGAACAATTTGTCCATTTTTTCCACTGTTGGAATAAATCCAACCATCAGGATGATTAAATATAACTGAACCATTATCAATTTCTTGATTACTGAAATATTTAAAAATTCCATTATAAACAAGGTTTTTTTGCTGCATTGCATAAAGTGTGTCTGGTATGTTTAGTGAAGCCTCACTATTTGTAATATAATTCATTTGAGTCCTTTTAATGAATATTGACATAAGAGTCAATATTCATAAATTGTAAAAGCAAATTATGCTTGTATGAACTCTAAAGTATCTGTTAATTCAAATGAAAGATCTGTATTTCCATTGTCAAAAATAACCTTAGTTGGACTACTTACAAAATTACCAGAAACCGCTGTTCCCTCTTTAACTCTTGTAGTACAAATCCAATAAGTAGGATGTGTATCAAATCTGAATGCTCCATTAGGCTCACCTTGCATTGCAAAAGTCGCTTTTCCGTTCATATAGACAGAGATACACATATTAGATGCATCATCTACTGAGAATGAAGTGTCTGTTTTGACCTCCATAGAACCTTTTGGAATCTTACCATTTCTAAATGCTTCAGAACTTTTAAAATCATCTTCAGAATAGTTGATTTTCATCGCATTGTTTCCATCTTTAGAGTTGGGTTCCATCGCTCTTAATGGTCCACTTGATATAAACATTACTCCCGGAGCTATTGGTTTTTCAGTTGTACCCCAGTTTAAAGCCCAAGGTGTTTCCCACTCAAACTTATTAGAGTTTTCAAAATTAACATTTTTACTAAACCAAACTAATGGTAGCCCTGTTTCTAAATCTGGGTATGTTTGATAGATTGCAATATTTTGCGCTTTTCCACTGTTGTTTGTTACTTGAATTGAATATTGTGACATTGTTTATCCTTTTTATTGAAAATTGTTAGCATAATGCACCTAATAATCGAAACCGCCTATTTAAATAAGTAAAGAAATTGTGACACACAATAATTTGTTCACAATTTGTTTTCAACAATATTCAATATTGTATCATCTAATAAAATAAAAAGAGTTTGTGATGAGATATAAAATATTAATAGTAGATGATGATATTATCATTGCTAAAGATATTAAAAGTATACTAAATAACAAGGAGCTTAATGTTGTTAAAATTACATCTAGCCATAATGAAACAATAAGCTTTTTAAAAGAGAATAAAGTTGATTTAATTCTTATGGAAATTAATATTAAGGGAGGCGTTGATGGAATCCAAAGTTGTAATGAAATAAATATTAAGTATAACATTCCTATAATCTTTATTACTACCTATTGTGATACTGAAACCATATCCTTGGTTAGAGATAGTAGTGCTATGTGTTACTTAAAAAAACCTTTTAATTATGCAGATTTATTGTTAAATGTTTTTTTAATATTAAAACGAAACTCCAAGCAACTTAAAACAATTCAAAAAGATATAGTTTTTCTTCAAAATAGTTTTAAATTTTATTTAAAAGATCGATTACTTTACAACAATAGTGTTGAAATTGATTTATCAAAGAAAGAGAAAGAAATTTTATTTATATTATGTGAAAACAAAAATAGCTTTATCTCTTATGAACGACTTTTTGAAAATGTTTGGCAAGATCAAGATTTCTGCATCAATAAAATTAGAGGCTCTATTTTTAGATTAAAACATAAGTTGCCACTTTTAAGTATAATAAATAATAAAGAGTATGGTTATAAAATAGAATAAATAATCTACATTAAGTATATTTATTGGGTGTAGTTTGTGAAATAAATAGGGCTAAATTTATTAGCCCTTTAGATTTTTAACAGTTAAGCAAACAGTGAATTTACACTCTCGTTGTGATAAACCCTGCGAATCACTTCAGCAAAAAGAGGAGCAACCGTTAACACTTTTATCTTTTTATGAGGTGTTGACTCAAGAGTGTTTGTGACGATTAACTCATCAAGTTCGCCATGTTCAAGGTTTTCATACGCCTTTCCGCTCAAAACAGCGTGCGTAGCACATGCCATAACCGAAATAGCACCACTGTTTTTAAGTGCAGTGGCAGCCTTTACCATTGTTCCAGCGGTGTCAACCATGTCATCTATCATAATAACGTTATAACCCTCAACATCACCTATGATATTCATTACTTCACTCTCGTTGGCTTTTTCACGGCGCTTGTCAACTATAACCATCTCAAGACCCATTCTTTTTGCAAAGTATCTAGCTCTAGCTACACCGCCGATATCAGGAGAAGCAATAATAGGGTTTTTAAGGTTTTTACTCTTTATATAGTGTTCAAATGTAACTGAACCGTAAAGATTGTCAACTGGAATATTAAAAAAACCTTGAATCTGTCCGGCATGAAGGTCGATAGTGACAACTCTGTCTATTCCTGCTGTTTCGTACATGTCAGCAACCAGCTTTGCCGTAATTGGCACACGAGGTGCAGCTTTTCTGTCTTGTCTAGCGTATCCGTAGTATGGAACAACGGCAGTTATGCTTGAAGCAGATGAGCGACGAAGAGCATCGGTCATAATAAGCAGTTCCATTAAATTGTCATTTGAGGGTGCTCCCGTTGATTGCACAATAAATACATCACGACCGCGAACACTCTCAGAAATCTGAACTGAGATCTCACCGTCACTAAACTTTTTAACATCAGCCTTAGCTAACGGGACATCTAAAATTTGACAAATCTCTTTTGCAAACTCACTGCTTGAGGAGCCGGCAAAAATTTTATAACCACGCATAAAATACCTTCTGGGAAAATTTAAATGCAATTATACAAAAAGAGTGCTGAGGAGTTGTTAAAATGAAAAATTATATGGCGAAGCCAATTTTTTTTATCAATAAATCAGCAAGCAACCGCTACAATGGCACTCAATAGGAAGATAAATGACAAATATTATATTATGCGGCGGTAACGGTACCAGACTTTGGCCTATCAGCAGGACGCTAATGCCAAAACAATTTGTAAAACTTTTTGAGAACAAGTCACTTTTTCAGCTAACTGTTGAACGAAATTCCAAGCTCTGTAACACAGAGTTTATAGTCTCCAATGCCGAGCAGTATTTTCTGGCTCTAGATCAGCTAGAGGAGCTATCTAAATTTAACAATAAATATTTACTAGAACCGGTCGGTAGAAACACAGCTCCGGCAATAGCCTTAGCCTGTTTGTCTTTAGACCCGCAGGAGATAGTCTTGGTAACCCCGAGTGATCATCTTATCAAGAATGAAGAGGAGTATGCTAAAGTTCTGACTCGTGCAAAAGAGCTGGCTCAAGATGATAACCTTGTTACCTTTGGAATTAAACCAGCATTCGCTGAGGTTGGATTCGGCTACATAGAATCCGATGGCGATGATGTAAAAGCCTTTCATGAAAAGCCCGGTTTTACGACTGCGACAGAGTATCTTAAAGCAGGGAACTACTACTGGAATAGTGGAATGTTCTGCTTTAAAGCAGGGGTCTTCTTAGAAGAGCTTAAGAGATACTCACCAAATATCTATTACTCCTCTCTCAAAGCGCTGGAGAGTGCCTCTAAAGATGAGGTTATAAGAGTAAAACATGATGAGATGTTAGAGATTCCTGAGGACTCTATTGATTATGCCGTAATGGAAAAATCATCAAAGGTCAAAGTGGTGCCATCTGACATTGATTGGTCAGACCTGGGCAGTTTTGATGCTCTGTATGAAGAGCTTCCAAAAGATGAGAATCAAAACACCATAAACCAAAACCATGTATCTATAGATAGTAAAAATAATCTGGTCTATGGGAATGAGAGAAAGATAGCAACGGTTGATGTTGAGGATTTAATCATTGTAGATACGGGAGATGCTCTTTTAGTCTCAAAAAAAGGCTCTTCGCAAAAAGTAAAAAAGATTGTTACACAGATAAGGAAAAATAGTCAACTGCACAATATCCACTTGAGAGCACATCGCCCTTGGGGGACATATACGGTTTTAGAAGATGATCCAAAATACAAAATAAAACGTATTGAGGTAAAGGTAGGTAAAAGACTCTCTTTGCAAAAACATCTTCATAGAAATGAACACTGGACAGTAGTAAGCGGCACGGCTACGGTAACAATAGAAGATAGGACATTTACACTAAGGGCAAATGAGTCGACATATATAAAAATGGGCAATATTCATAGACTCTCAAATGAAGGAAAAGTGCCTGTGGTCCTTATAGAGGCTCAAATAGGTGATTATCTCGGAGAAGATGATATCATCAGGATTGAAGATGATTTTAAAAGGCTATAATTGAGACACAATATTCTGCTAGCTTTTAGTTTTGCCAAGAGAGATTTTAAAGAGAGATATGTAGGCACGGGACTGGGAGAGCTTTGGTATGTTCTCTCTCCGATTATCACTATTTTTATCTATACTGTTATATTCTCAGACTTTATGAAGATGAAACTAAACATCATAGACAACTCATACTCATACAGCATCTATCTGGTTCCGGGACTTTTGGCTTGGACAACCTTTAGCACTATCGTTATGCGCCTGAGCACCTCCTTCTTTGAAAAAGCAAACCTAATTAAAAAAATCAACGTGCCGATGTTCACGTTTCAGTTAAGCATTGTTATTACCGAGTTTTTTCTCTTTGTTCTCTCTATCTCTTTGGGCATCGTCTTTTTACTGCTTGTAAACCAGCCTGTGACACCGACTTTTTTGTGGATGCTCCCGGTTATGTTCCTGCAGACTATTTTTGCCTTTGGACTTGGTGTGATTCTATCTCTGTTCACTCCATTTTTTAAAGATCTCAAAGAGGCAATTCCTATTGTTATCCAGCTATGGTTTTGGATGACGCCCGTCATATATATGAAGGAGATGCTGGCAAATAAATTTCCACTGCTGCTCACCATAAACCCGTTTTACTATTTTGTAGAGATTTATCAAAATATTTTTCTTTTCTCCAAGGCACCCTCTCTTAAAGAGTTGGCTGTTATTTTTTTAATGGCATCTGTTACGCTCTTTATAGCTGGGTTCTTATATAAAAAGATGATTCCGACCATCAAGGATATCATCTGATGAGAAAAATTCTTGAAGTAAAAAATATCACAAAAGTATATAAAATCTACAAAAGTAATATTGACAGACTAAAAGAGGTGTTTACAAAAAAGAGCTATCACAAAGAGTTCATCTCAAATAAAAATATCTCTTTTGAGCTTTTTGAAGGTGAGACACTCGGTATTATAGGAGTAAACGGGGCAGGCAAGTCAACTATTTTGAAGATGATAGCAGGAGTTGTAGTGCCGACTTCAGGAGAGATACTTCGACATGGTCGTGTTACGGCTCTATTGGAGCTTGGTACAGGCTTTAATCATCAAATGAGCGGATATGATAATATCTTCCTAAACGGCACGCTAATAGGCATGACAAACAGAGAGATAGACTCTAAAATAGAGCAGATTATAGCCTTTAGTGAACTTGGAGACTACATCTACGAACCTATCATGACATACTCATCGGGTATGAGCATGAGGCTTGCCTTCTCTATCGCTATTTTTTCAGAACCTCAAACTCTAATTGTAGATGAGGCACTCTCTGTCGGTGATGCACACTTTGCGGCAAAATGTACCAGAGCACTCAAAGAGAGAAAAGAGAGAAATATGAGTATTATATATGTTTCTCATGACCTTAACTCTCTAAAAATACTTTGCGACAGGGTCATCCTTTTAAACCATGGCGAGATCACAAAAGAGGGTACGCCCGAAGAGGTGATAAACAGCTACAATTTTCTAATCTCAAAGCTTAACGATACTGAGGAGAAGATGAGCATCAAAGAGAGTGACAACAGCTCTTACGGAACCTTTGATATTGAGATAACCAAGGTCTCCGTTTTGGGTAATAACTCGGCTTCAAATATCATAAGTTCCGGTGAGAATGCTACAGTAGATGTAAGAATAAAATCAAAAAAAGATCTGCCAAATATGACAGTCGGTCTAATGATAAGAGACAGGTTCGCTCAGGATATATTTGGAACTAATACCTTCCATCATAAAAAGAGTCTTGATTTTAATAAAGATGGCGAGTATCTCTGCAGCTTTACTATGCCGCTGAATATCGGAAGCGGAAAGTATAGTATAACAGCAGCCGTACACTCGGATGATACACATCTAAACAACTGCTCACACTGGCTGGATAATGCGGCTGATTTTGAGATAGCGGGAGTTGTTGGTGAAGAGTTTCTCGGACTCTGCAGACTCGAGCCGGCTATTGGCTTTAAAGAAATAAAGAGATAATGAGACTCTATGTAGATATATCGGAATTTTTAAGAACTCGCATTACAACAGGAATTCAAAGGGTGATTCGGGAGTTTTTGCAAAGAGCAGTTGCGGATGAGTATAAAATAAATATAATATATTTTGATATTGATCTAAAGAGATATCAACTGCTGGATAATTACGAGATAGAGAACTTTTTGAGTGATATAAAGAGTTACCGCTTCAAGAGCAAGAGAGACATAGATATTTTTCTAGAACCAGAAGAGGAGAGGTTTTTTTTTGACCTCGACTCGGTTTGGAACAGTTGCGTAAAAAGAGAGGAGCTATATCCAAAACTAAAACACTCAGGCTTTAAAATAGTCAATTTAATCTATGATTTAACTCCGGTTCTGTTGCCTGAGTATGCAAAAGACAACAGCAGAGCCAATTTCCCCTCATTCTTAAAAGCGGTATGCAGGCATAGTGATTTACTCTTTTTTGATTCTGAATCGGCAAAAAATGACTTTTTTAGATTCAAGGAGCTTGAAGGCTTCAACAGGAGTATTACCTCAAAAGTAGTTCCCCTTGGTTCAGATTTTTTTAAAGAGGGATGTGTAAACTCCGTTGAGTATTCAGATATTCTCAAAAAGAGATATATTCTCTTTGTAGGCACGATTGAGCCTAGAAAAAACCACGCTTTAGTGCTAAAGGCTTTTGAGGAGATAGAAAAAGATTATTTAGATTTAAACCTGCTCTTTATCGGAAAAACTGGGTGGAAAAGAGATGCGTTTGTAAAATACCTATATACTCATCCTCTAAAAGATAAAAGAGTCTATCATCTGAGTAATGTTGATGATATGACTCTTGAGCTATTTTATCAGAATGCTTTTATGGTTACTTATCTTTCAGAGTACGAGGGGTATGGACTGCCGGTTGCGGAATCTCTGCAATATGCAAATATAACAGTTACCTCAAAAAACAGTTCAATGATAGAAGTAGGCAACAGTTACGCAGATTATATAATAGAGAATAAAAAAGAGGAGTTGGTAGAGCTACTTCTCCTATATCTGAATAATCAAAATATATATGAGAGAAGAAAAAAGTTTATAAAAAATCACTACTCTCCACACACTTGGAGTCAGTTTTATATGAAATTTATGAGAGAATTAAGTAGAGTATGATATGCTATATTATTATAAAAAGGGGTAAAAAGTGAAAAAAATATTTCTAGTTTTCATTTTGAGTTTTTATTTTCAAACAGTATTAAATGCAGATGATGCATATGAGCCGAATAATTTGGTCTCTACTGCAAAAACAATATCTAAGGGTAGCTACTCTTTAAGCGGTCTGGATGCTGATTGGTTTAAACTTGAGTTGTCAACTGGAACTTTGAGTCTAGTTATGACACCAAGCGGTGGCATAGATTTGAATATGGTGCTTTATAACTCAAATTCCCAGATTGTTGCTGCTAACTGGAGCAGTAGCACAGAATCAATTAACTACGATGTTGTTACATCTGGAACATATTATGTGAAAGTTGAGCCAACTTCAATTTATGGAACTGACTATACTCTAGATGTCGATTACAGCAGTCTGATTGTTTGGCAAAAAGAGTTGGCATTCGGTCCAGTAAGAGACGTATCTGTAGCTCTGTTTGACATAGATAAAGATGGCAAAGATGAGATATTTGTAGGAACCAGTAAGAGTTTGGATGCAAATTTAAACGAGACAAGACCCGCAGGATTAATCTGTCTTGAAGATGACGGAACTATTAAGTGGACAAGAACATTTCCCGCAATGACTTCAGCAGATACTCAAACAGGCAAGGTATATAATACGACATCAGTCAGCTCAGCTCCATACTTTAGTGATCTCGACGGAGACGGTGTAATCGATATCTTGGTAGGTGTCGGTGCTGACACCTTTGGTGAAGCTGGTGCAGATGTAGTGGGACAGCCCGGAGATAAAGGTGGGGTGTATGCACTCAATAGTGACGGCTCTATAAAATGGTTCCATGAAAGTCTAGATACTATAGGCGGAACAGAAAATATTGGAGATGGTCGTCCTGACGGTGTTTATGGTACACCGATTGTATATGATTTAGACAAAGACGGCACTAGAGAGGTCATATATACAAGCTGGGATCAATATATGTGGATACTAAATGCAAAAGATGGAACTAAAAAATTAAATGTTCATCTTCTTGATACAATCTGGTCTACTCCCAATATTGCAGACATAAACGGAGACGGCGATGCAGAGATCTTAGTAACTGCAGATATAACCCAAAACAGTGATGCCCAAACAAGTACGGGAGGTTTATTTCATGTACTATCCTCAGACGGTACACAAAATATCAATGGGTTTAACGACTTTATAGGAAATAGCACTTACACTACCCTTAAGGGAAAAGCAGAGGAGCAGGCACTCTGGAGTAGCCCTGTTACAGCTGATTTGGACGGTGACGGACATTTAGAGATAATATACGGTACCGGTAACTACTTTCATGATGAGAGAGGCACATATATACGTGTGTGGAATTATGACGGCACACTGAAATTCAAATTGGATACGGTTGGTAGAACTTTTAGCACACCACTTGTCGCAGATATAGACAATGATGGAGATTTGGAAATTCTGGCTACAACATTAGAAGGGTACCTTTATTGCTGGGATCATCTTGGAAGCTTGGTTTTTGCGACACAGACACTCTCTTATAAAGCACTCTCTTCAGAACCTATCTTTAGTTCACCCATAGCTGTAGACACAAATGGAGATGGCAAACTAGAGATTATCTATGCGCAAGGTGCTCAAGTTGTTATGGTTAACTATCTTGGAACGCAGATAAGTGATAATAACAAAAGAGAGATGATATTTGAGCAGTTCAAAGGTTCTGTTGCAGTAAAAGATATAGACAATGACAATGTACTGGATGTAATTAGTGGCGGAACAACCACGGCAAAGGATCAGGCAGTAGTATATAGATGGAATGCCAATAATGGAGTTGCTTCAACTCCAGCAAATACCAGTGGAAGATACCAGCTCAATCAGTCAACTACAGGAGTTCAAAATTTTGTAAAAAGATTCTATCAAACTGTTTTAGGCAGAACGGCAGATGCAGGTGGGTTGTTGTACTGGACAGATGAGCTAGCAACGGCGGTTGGTGCCGGTTCAGATGTGGCAAAAGGTTTTATTTTCAGCCAAGAGTTTACAAATCAAGCAGTTGGTGATGACCAATACCTAACAGTTTTGTATGAAGCATTTTTTAATAGAGCACCGGATGATGGTGGATTCTCTATGTGGAAAACAAAAATGCAAAACGGTGAGTCAAGAAGTAGTGTTTTAGATGGATTTTTATACTCTTTAGAGTTTGCTAATTTGTGTAGATCGTATGGAATTTTACCAGTAAAATAGGAGAGATAAATAGTGAGAAAGATTTTTGTAGACTGCTCATACCTGAGTGAACATCCGGAATTAAATACCGGTATTCAAAGAGTTGTCAGGAGAGTTATAGAGAACCTGGAAATTTTATCTGAGAGTAACAATTTTGAGATTATCCCGGTAAATATCAGCAATAGCAAATTTGTAAGGGTTGGTATACAAAACCTCTATCAACAAAATGAACCACAAAGCGCTTTAGGGGAGCAGAGTACAAAAGTAAATTATAAAACAGCTCTAAAAGATTATGCTAAAAATTTATATAAGGCAGTAAGAACACTTATAGTTGCACTTCTGCCGCATCAAAAAGTAAAAAGTTTCATCTTTGCTCCAAGAGATGTCTTTGGCTTGAACTATATTGTAGATTCTCTGTTTATTAAACCTCTAAAGTTAATATTAAACAGAAGAGCAGTTCTGCAAAACACAGAAGAAGAGAATCTGATAATACAAAAAGATGATATTTTACTACTGCTTGACTCTACTTGGTATATGAATATATGGCCAACAGTGAAAATAGCTAAAGAGAGTGATGCAAAGATAATCGCAGTTATTTATGATTTAATACCCATAACCCACTCACAATTTTGTGATGAATTTTTGGTCTCAGTTTTTAAAAAATGGTTTTATGACTCTTTGAACTATGTTGATGGATTTATTACCATATCAAATACTGTGAAAAAAGATCTTATAAGCTTTCTCGATGATGAATTCGGCGACAGGATGAGAGACAAAAAGTTTGATTACTTCCTCTTAGGCAGTGATTTTAATTATGATAATATGCAGGAACTAACTATTAGAGACGAACTAAATAAAATGTTTGAAGAGAGACCGACATATTTGATAGTCTGTACAGTTGAACCTAGAAAAAACCACAAATATCTATTGGATGTCTTTGATGAACTATGGAAACAGGGTATTGATGTCAACCTTTGCATAGTCGGCAAGGTTGGCTGGAAAGTAGAATTAATTATGAATAGAATAAATGAACACAAACTTTTAAATAACAAACTTTTTCACTTCTCAAATCTAAATGATGAAGAGTTGCTCTACTGTTATAAACACTCAAAGATGTTACTCTTTCCTTCAGTCGTGGAAGGCTTTGGACTGCCTATTGTTGAGAGTATGACAAACCATCTGCCTGTATTGGCTAGTGATACTCCGATACATAGAGAAGTTGGCGGAGATGATATTGGATATTTCAACTTGGATAATACAGACGATTTGGTAAGTCAGTTGATTAAAATTGAAAAAGAGTCTATTCCTGAGCATATGATTCCTAAGTCAGACTACAAATGGCAAGATTGGTATACAAGCACAAAAATACTATTCGATAAAACTATAAAGATGAGTCAAGTATAAAATGAAAGATTTTCTAAAAAAAATACCACTGCTGGGATGGTTTCTAAGATTTTTATATAACATATTGAGAATAAATAATCTAAAACATACTGTTTATATGCAGCAGACACAACTGCAAAACCAGCAGATACAACTGCAAGACCAGCAGAGACAACTGCAAGATCAGCAGAGACAACTGCAAGACCAGCAGATGACTACAGACTCTATTAAGGCAAGTTTATCACATATTCAAGATGAATTTAACAGCTTGAACCAAAATATAGATTCAATTGTTGTAAAAGAGATATTTCACAATATGCTTGGAGTTCACCAAAGAGTAGATCAGTTTATCTTCGATTCAAAAATATTAATAAACAGTGATACTCCTGAAGCATCCGCTAAGTTAGAAAGTATTAATGAAAAATCAAAGCTATTTTTTGATGATTATTACCTTGCATTTGAAAACAAATTTAGAGGCTCAAGAGAAAACATACTCCAAAGATATAGAGAGTATCTAAAATATATTGATATTGACAATGTCTCCAAAGCTCTTGACATCGGTTGTGGAAGGGGTGAATGGGTTCAACTTCTGCAAGAGCACAATATAGAGAGTTATGGAATCGACATTAATCATACAATGGTCTTAGAAGCAAAAAGTTATAAAGTTGATAACATCATAAACGAAGATATCTTTAAATTTTTAAAAAATATTGATGACAATAGTTATGATTTAATAACCGGCTTCCATATAATCGAGCATATACCTTTTGAAAAACTTTTAATATTGTTAAAAGAGGTTCAAAGAGTTCTAAAGCCCTCTGCAAAAGCGATTTTTGAAACACCAAATCCTAAAAATTTATTAGTGGCATCGTTGACTTTTTATAATGATCCGACTCACTTAAACCCGCTGCCGCCTGATGTAGTGAAGTTTATGCTTGAATATCTATCTTTTAATGAAGTAGAGATAGTTGAGCTTAATCCATTTGGATCAGAAATACACATTAAAGAGGAGTCAGGCTCTGCACAGATGCTTAACAACCTGCTCTTTAGCGAGCAGGACTATCTTGTAGTTGGTAGTAAGAAATAGATGAAAACCGATGCTATACATCAGTTCTCTCCTGCAGTATCAGTTGGAGACGGGGTCACCAACTCACTCTTTATTACACAAAATATTCTACTCGAACTAGGCTTTAAATCTGATATCTACTCAAACCATATAGATGAAGAGTTAGAGGGGAAAATCTTACACATAGACAGCTATAAGCCCTCAGAAGATCAAGTTTTACTCTATCACCACTCAATAGGGCACATACATCACGACTCTATAATGAAGTTTGCAGATAAAAAAATTCTTGTATATCACAATATAACCCCTTCACATTTTTTTAAAAACAACGAGCACCTGCAAGAAGCGTGTGATTTGGGAAGAGAGCAGTTAAAATCAGCAAAAGAGTTTTTTATCGGAAGTTATGCCGACTCTGAGTACAACACCTTGGAACTCAAGAGTTATGCTTATAGCTCTTCACAAGTTATTCCACTTTTAATTGATACACGCAGAGATAAAAGAGTAGACTCCAATGAGCTTATAATAAAAAAATATGCCTCCAGCTACAACATACTCTTTGTGGGAAGAGTTGTCTCAAATAAATGCCAGCATCAGTTAGTAGATGTTCTGTACTATTTAGAGCAGCAAAGTATTGAGAATATAAAGTTGTTTATTGTTGGAGGAGTCTCAGAACCATCTTACAATGATTTTCTGCATCACTATATAAAAAATTTGGGCTTACAGGACAAAGTGGTCATTACGGGTAAAGTAAACAGTGAAGATCTCTCTGCCTATTATGAGAATGCAGACCTCTATCTCTCATTAAGTGAGCATGAAGGTTTTGGCATACCGCTTGTAGAGGCTATGCGCTATGATATTCCTGTACTCTCATACGATAGCGGAGGCATATCAACGACACTTGGGGAAAAAGGACTCCTAAGTTTTAAAGCTGCCGACAGAGTTGCTAAAAAAGTCATAGATATTATGGACAAGCCCTGTAAAAGAGTAGAAATATTAAAATACCAGCGTGAACATTTAAAACACTTCTCTTATGAGAACCTAAAAGATAAGTTTGCCTCATACTTAAGCTCTTTGGGCATAGAGATATCATCATCTCACAAAGAGAGAATAGAGAGCGAAAATTATGCAGATAATAAGATAAATTATCAAATAGAGGGACCCTTTGACACCAGTTACTCTTTAGCAATAGTAAATAATAATTTAGCAAAAAGTTTTTATGAGAGTGGAGATAATGTCAAACTTTACTCAACTGAGGGCTATGGTGATTTTATGCCAAGTCAGGAGTTTTTAAATAATAATCCACTCTCAAATGAAATGTATACAAATGAACTTAAACAGGTAGATGTGACTATTAGAAATCTATATCCGCCAAGAACAAATGCTATGAAAGGCTACCATAAAGTTTTAGGACCATACGGCTGGGAGGAGTCGGCTTTTCCAAGAGAGTATATTGAGCAGTTTAATGCAAGACTCTCTCTAGTCGCGTGCATGTCAAAATATGTAAAGAGTGTTATGGTAAGAAACGCTCTTTTGGTGCCGACATCAGTTACAGGCATTGGAGTAGATCATATCTTGCAGCATAAACCTGAAAAAATCGCTTATGATTTACCATCCGGTTTTAAACTTCTTCACATATCTTCCTGTTTTGCGAGAAAAGGGGTAGATATACTTCTAAAAGTTTTTGAGACACTAATAGATAAAGATATTAAGATATCACTGGTAATAAAGACCTTTGCAAACCCTCACAATAAAATAGATTCGATGTTGGATAAACTCTCTCAAAAAACAAGAGATAAGATATTGCTGATAAAGGAAGATATAGATACTTCACAAATAAACTATCTCTATGAGAACTGTGACTGTTTGGTAGCTCCAAGCCGTGGAGAGGGTTTTGGTCTGCCAATGGCAGAGGCAATGCTTTTTGACTTGCCGGTTATTACAACCGGCTATGGTGGACAACTCGATTTTTGTAACATAGAAAACTCATGGCTTATAGACTACTCATTTGCAAAAGCAGAAACTCATCTAAACCTCTTTAACTCATACTGGGCAGAACCGAGCGTTAAAAGTTTGCAAGAGAATATTTTAAATGTATATAATGCAGATACAGATGATATTAAAATAAAAACTCAAAAAGCAAAAAAGAGCATAGAAGAGAATTTTATGTGGTCTCATGTGACTCATAGGCTCAAAAAAGCGTTAACAAAACAGAAGCAACTGCCAAAAAGAGTAGATGTCGCTTGGGTAAGCAGTTACAACACAAAATGCGGTATCGCATCATACTCAAAGACTCTTTTAGAGCATATTCAAAATAGTTTTGACTCTATCTCCATCTTTGCGAATAGTATCCAAGATAATCAACTATTAGATTTAAAATCTGAGAAAAATGTTACAAGAAGCTGGTCAAGCAGATTTGACAAAGATAATGCAAGCTTGATAAATCTGCTCAAAAGCTCTCCATTTACAGAGATAGTTATTCAGTTTAATTTTGCATTTTTTTCAATGAAAAACTTAAAAGAGATTATATTGGCAAACAGAGACAAAAGAGTGATTATAGAGTTTCATAGTGTGCAGGATATCTCAATTAAAGGTTTGGAAGCCTCTTTGGGCTCTATAAGTGAAGTTCTAAAAGATACTGCCCAGATAATAGTCCATAATATAGATGACTTGAACATATTGAAAGATTTTGGTATTGTGCAAAATGTAACACTCCTGCCGCTTGGCGTATCAGTTGTAAAAAGCACAAATAAAAAAACGGACAACAAAACGACAATAGCCTCCTATGGCTTTTTACTGCCGCATAAAGGTGTTTTGGAACTCATAGAGGCTTTTGGAACTCTGCATAAAACTCTTCCAAACACTCATCTTTTACTCTTAAATGCACTCTATCCTGCCGAGATTTCCAAAGAGTATCTGCTGGAGTGTCAAACTAAGATAGATAGTTTAAATCTAAACAGACATGTCACTCTTATAAGCGATTATCTGCCATTAGAGGAGTCTAGAGAGCTGCTTAGTAGTGCCGAGTTGTTGGTTTTGGCATATAAAGAGACACAGGAGTCGGCAAGCGCCGCCATACGTGAGATGTTGGCAATAAACAGACCTGTTTTATGTACAAAGCAAAATATTTTTAATGATGTATCTGATATAGTACACTTTGTAGATGGCTACACACCGTCTCATATATCAGATAGTATTATTGAACTTTTGAGTGATAGCTCAAGATTAAACTCAAAAGCGAAATTGCAAGAAGAGTGGATAAAAGAGTGTAGTTGGAAAAATGTAGGTAAAAAATTTACTAATATAATAAAATTTGGTTAAAATTTTTTATTTATGCTCAAAGGATAATCATGGCAACAACAACTGAGATACAAAATGAAGTGATAGAAGTCTACATAGCTACCTTTAACAGAGCGCCTGACTCTTCGGGTTTAGACTACTGGGTTGCAAATGTAGCCGACAACGGCTGGAGTATGCAGGATGTTGCAAAGTCTTTCTTTGACTCTCAAGAAGTTGCTCAGAGATATCCAAGTTCCCTCTCAAACGAAGATTTCTTAAATAGTGTCTATAACAATGTCTTAGGACGAGATGGCGATGCTGAAGGTATTGCTTACTGGCTGGAGCAGATGGTTGGCGGTATCTCCAAAAATGAGATGATACTCACTATCATAAACGGTGCGAATGCAGAGAGTGGAGATGCTGCGGACAAACTTTTTTTAGATAATAAAAAAGATGTTGCCAAATATTTCTCTGTAACACTCGGCTTAGACGACTTAGCACTCGCAGCATCATCTCTGGCTGATATAACAACACTCTCAACAACAGTCGTCGATGCAAAAGACCTGCTCGATGCCAATAAATACTCACTTGATGCGTCAGTTTCTCTGATTCAGGGTGATGATACGGATAACACTATTAGCGGAACAGATTTAGCAGACTACATCTACTCTTATGCAGGCAACGACGTTATCATTACAGGTGAGGGCAATAATGTTGTTGTCTCAGGTGATGGAGCAGACAGCATATACGCAGGCTCTGGAGACGACAGCATTAAAGCCAGAACAGGTGATGACACACTCTATGCAGGTGCAGGAGATGATACAGCCTATGGCGACGAGGGAAATGACTCCCTGCATGGAGAAGCAGGTGATGACATAATCTATGCAGATGATGGGAATGACTATATTTACGGTGACGCTGGAAACGATACTATTTATGGCGGAGCGGGAGATGACAATATCACGGGCGGAGATGGTGACGATATTATAAACGGTGATGGGGGAAATGACAAAATATATGCAGATGAGGGCAGCAATTTTGTAGATGCAGGCGAGGGTGACGATCTTGTATATGGAGGCTCATTAGTCGACAAGATTTATGGAGGAGCAGGCAACGACACTATCTACGGTTTGCTAGGCAATGACACTCTTGACGGTCTCTCAGGAAACGACACTGTTTACGGCGGCTTAGGCGACGATACCATAAACGGTAACGAAGGCGATGACCTGCTCTATGGAAGTTCAGGAACAGACAAGATAGATGGAGAATTGGGAGCAGATACCATATCCGGCGGCTTAGGTGCAGATACGCTTACTGGCGGTGCCGGTGCCGATACCTTTGTCTTTGAGTCTGCAGATAGTGACTTGGCTACACTCGATAAAATCATTGATTTTGAGTTTACTGCAGATAAATTAGTTCTGCAAAACGCAGGAGCAGAGCTTATCTCAGCCTCCAAGACAGATGTCAGCAGTGCAACAACTTTGACCTTGGCTGCAGACTTGGCTGCTGCAGGAGACGGCAGTGTAAATGCCGCTATAAACTGGTTTATATATGAAGACAATACCTATATAGTAGAAGATTTAAGCGTGGATGTGACTTTTAAAAATGGTGCAGATATAATCATACAGCTTCAGGGCATAGTAGATATGCAGGGTCTAGACAGCTCTACACTCTCCTTTGCTTAAATATTTCCCTTCAGGTCCTTAACCATCTGCAAAGTCCGCAACTCTCTCCCTCTATTGATTAAGTGAAAATCCGTATTAAAATACATCTCTTTTTCATACATATACCTATAGGGTTCTCCAACATAAAGCCAGCCTCTCTCTCTTACCTCATTAGCAATGTTTTCGTAAAACCACCTCTCTTTAGAGTCATTAAAATATTTCTCTTTTTTCATCAGTGTGCTCGGCATAAATATAAGCTTGACACTCTTCGCTTCGCACCACTTAACAAACTTCTCTAAATACTCCCAGCCTACTGCATCTGCGTCAAACTCTGCACCGTATCTATTTGCCTTTAAAGCATCAAGCTCTGCGAACATATTCGGTGTTTTGTATTTAAGAGCTGTCTCTATCTGGTCTCCGTTTGAGTCAATATGGTGAGCGCCGTAAAGTCCGCTTGTTACTCTGTTTTCACTCTGATTGAAGTAGCCGTCAAAGACTCTCTTAAAACTCACATGCCACAATATGTAAAACTGCTCTCTTAGGCTAAGCTCTAAAAAAAACGATGCCTCCCTCGAGAGTATATAGTCAATCATCTGAACACCGGGAGTTGCCTCGTAGGAGTACATCGGGTACTCAAGAGGCATAATCACAATATCGCCGGGTGAAATCACTTTTTTAGCAGCGTGCAGAGTGTAGGGCAGCTCGACACCTGCATTAACCCCGTAGTTGACAACTCTCATACCAAACTCTTTTGAAATAAGTCTGCTATTAACTCCAAACAGGGCATTGGAACCTGCCAAGATTACAATCTTTTTCTCTTTTATCTTTTTGGCTATCTTCTCTTTCTTCTCATAAGCGTCAAATATCCATTGAGACATAGCTGTAGGCTTGTTTGCCTCTCCAAAGATTAGCCCGCACCATATTAAAAAGATTAAAAAATTAAAAAATAAAAATTTTGTCAAAAATCTCACAAGAAAGCCTTAAAAGTTAAAGTAGACAAATGTCTGAGCAGGTGATGATGCCATAATTTTCAAAGAGATAAAGAGCATCAAGGCAGCAACAAAGATTTTAAATGAAGAGAGGGTTCCATTACTGCTAAACTTCATAGAGTTAGGCAGTGCCCAAACAACAAATAGACTAACAAAGAGCAAAGCTAACTCCGGCAGTTTTCTCGGAGTAAAATCACCAAAACTAAACAAAACCTCATAATATTTCAGTGCTGCCTCAAAACTATCTGCTCTAAACAGAACCCATAACAGTGTAACAGCAAGAAAGGTAAAGACAATGTAGAGGTAAGGCATAAGACTCATAAAGGGGAAAGGATTCAGGCTCATAAAGGGGAAAGGATTTATCCTGTCCCCTTTATGAGCTATGCCTAACTCTAATTTCCCAACAAAAAAACTAAAAAGATGCACCCCGACTAAAAGTACCCCGTGTAAAAACCCCCAAAGTAAAAAAGTCCAGCCTGCTCCATGCCAGACTCCGCCAATCACCATAGTTACCAAGATGTTAAACGATGCTCTGCCAAGCCCTGCTCTGTTTCCTCCAAGCGGTATATAGATATGCTCTTTTAAAAAGTTCGAGAGGGTGATGTGCCAATTTCTCCAAAACTCAATAATGTTTCTGCTCTTGTAGGGTGAGTTGAAGTTTATGGGAAGTTTTATCCCAAATAGCAGTGCCAGACCAATAGCCATGTCGGCATAGCCGCTAAAGTCAAAATATATTTGAAATGAGTAGGCAAATATTCCGACCCAGGCATCATAAGCTGAAAGAGAGGTGTTAACGTTTGCAAAAGAGTTGTTAGCAATAACCGCCAAGTTGTCTGCAAGTACGACTTTTTTAAAAAGACCTATGCTAAACAGCACTACTCCCCTGCTAAAGTAAGACTCTTTAAACTCTCTCCAGGCACCCTCTCTTATCTGAGGTATAAGTTCATTATAGTGGACAATAGGACCGGCAACCAGCTGAGGAAAGAAGAGTATAAAAAAGAGGTACTCCCTAAAGAAGCTACTGCCCTTAATCTCTATCTTTCCTCTATACAGATCAATCTGAAAGGCTATCTGCTGAAATGTAAAGAAAGAAATGGCAAGAGGAAGCACTATTGAGTGATCAACCATATTTAAAAAATAACTATACTTATAATAGGCAAGAGGAATAAGGTTCAAGAGGATTATAACCGTAATAAAAAAGAGGGAGTTGGTATCAGAATTTATTCTGGTACCTTTTCCTATGTATACGTAACGAGCAAAAATATAATTAACAAACACAGACCCAAGCAGCAGAGCCAAATGCTCAAGACTCCACTGCGCGTAAAAGACAATAGAGGCAGTGATGAGAAAGTACAAAAGTAGACTCTCAATAGGTAAGGGTTTCAGGCTCGTAATGGGGAAAGAATTCAGGCTCTTAACGGGGAAAGGTTTTGCGCTAGTAATGGGGAAAGAATTCAGGCTCGTAAAGGGGAAAGAATTTATTCTGTCCCCTTTACGAGACCACTTGTATGTAAGAACAAACCACAGCCCCCAAAAACCAAGCACTACAGGCATCAGGAACAAAAAAATAAAGTCGTAAGAGTTAAAAAGCATTTGAGATTATAATGAATAATAAATTAAACACCCATATAATATAAAAAATCTAAAAAAATAGCTCAATATTTAATGTAGAATAAAGCTTTAATTATCTAAAATTCGCAACTTTTTTTTACCCAAAACCATATCGGCATATCCCCCATATACTTTAATTACAGAAGATAATCAAAATCTTACAGATAACTAGAACAAATATTCTCTTTTATACTTCATTAAGTTTCCAAATGATATAATTCTTGCCGTTTCGCCTAGGAACGCATGCTAACATCTAGTCTATATATAAACTAGATTGTTAAAATCAAAATTTAAAATAACATCTAGTTAGACTAGATACCTAGGTTGGACTTAATTAAGGAGAAAAAATGGCTACAAGATTAGAAATAGCTGAGTTATACGTTGCAACTTTCAATAGAGCTGCTGATGCAGACGGACTTGCATACTGGATTAGTGATGGTACTGCCAACACTACAGGTTTAACAAGTTTGGAAGATATCTCTGCTGCAATGATTGACAATGCAGAATACACTACTTTATACGGTTCTGCTGCTACTGACGAAGAATTCGTGATCGCTCTATACGCAAATGTACTTAACAGAACTGTTGATGGTACAGATGCTGGTGTTGCTTACTGGGTTGCTGATTTAGCTGCTGGTAACGTTACAACTCCATACATGGTTACTGCTATTATCAATGGTGCAAAAGCTGCTACAGGTTCTGCTACTGATAAGGCTACAATTGAAAACAAGGCTACAGCTGGTTTATACTATGCTGATGGTGGATTAAATGATGTTGCTGAAGCAACTACAATTATGAGTTCTGTAACTTCTGATACTGCTACTGTAACTACTGCTCAAACTACTATTGATGCTGCTATTGTTGTTGCTGCTCAAGCAAATGCAACACAACTGACTACTTCAACTGATTCATTAGTTGGTACAGCAAGTGCAGATGTTTATAATGCTGCTAATGGTACTTTAGCTACTGCAGATACTATTTTAGATTCAACTACTGGTGATGCTGATATTCTATACGCAGAAGTGACTTCTGCTACTTCTGCTCCAAGACTACAAAATATTGAGACTGTTACAATGACAGGTAAATATACTACTGTGGGTCTTGATTTGGCAAGTTCATCAGGTATTGACACTCTTAATGTGAATACTACAATTGCTAATGGTACTGCAACAGTTACTAATGCTGCATCACTGAATGCTGCAACAGTTGCTTTAGGTGCTAATATTGCAACAGCAACTATTACTGCAACTGCTTCTGGTACTCGTGATACAGTTATGATTGATGGTGGTTCTGCTAAGACTGTTACAATTAACGGAAATGCAGGTACAGATACTTTCGATGCTACAATTACAGACGCTGCATCTGTCACTTTGGGTTTAAATGGTGGTACAGCTAATATTGATGCTTATACTCTTCATACTACTGGTGGCACAATGACTTTAAATGGTACTTCTGCTGCTAAAACATTGACACTTGACAATACTACGGCTGCTTTAACAGTTACTTTGACTGATAATCAAACTTTAGTTGGTACTGGTGCTACATCTAAGTGGGATATTACAGGTGACAGTAATGTTACTTTAGTTGTTGCTGACGATGGTGTTGCTACAGCTATTAGTGATTTAGAAGGTATAGCGCTTACTAATTCAGGCGCCGCTTCAGTTAATGTTAACATTAAAGATACTGCAAGTACAACTGTTGCTAACTTAACAGAATTTGTAGCTACGGAAGCTAAATTTTCTGTTGATGGTACAGCTTCAATTCTTGCAAATGTAAATGAAGGTACAGTTGTTAATCTTGCAGCAGATGCTACAGCAGGAGGTGTTTCAACTTTAGGTGTAGGTACTGCTGCTAATGGTGCTTATACTGCTCATGAAGGTACTTTACTTGTTAATGTGTCAGATAATCAAACTACAAATGCGTTAACAACGGCTGCTTCTGTCGGAACTCTACTACTTACTGCTACTGCAGATGAAGTTACTGATACTGATGCTAATGAGAATGGTACAGAGGAAACTCATCTTACAATAGCGGCATTAGATACTGTTGCTAATGAAGCTGGTGCTGGTACTGCTGGTCAAACTGGTACAAACACTGTTGTTGTTCAAGGTTCTGAAGATTTAGAAATAACACTATGGACTAATGGTAATACAAATAATGTTGGTTCTGTTGACGTTTTAGTAGCTAGTACAATGACTGGTGCATTAACAATTGGTGACACTGCTGCTGCTTCTACAATCTCACTTGGTTCAGGAAACGATACAGTTTCTGATACAATCGATGCTGCTATAACTACTGTTTACGGTAATGGTGGTAATGATACGATTACTACAGGTACTGGTGCAGATAAGATTTATGGTGGAGCTGGTGATGATACAATCGTTGGTGGTGCTACTGGTGTAAATACTATTGATGGTGGTACAGGTGATGATACAATTACTTCAACTGCTATTGATTTAATTACCTTAGGTGCAGGTTCTGATACTGTTATCGCTGCTGCAGAACTTAACTATGTTGTTTCTGACATAAGTGCTACTGAAGATACTCTTGTTATAACTGGTGCTGCAACAACAGCAGTTGACTTAACTAACGTTACTCCAACTACGGGTTCTTACAAAGTAAGTAATACTGGTGGTACTGCTGACTTTACATTAACTGGTTCAACTACAGCTGATATCTCTGGGTTTGTTCAACTTGGTAAATCAGGCGCTGCGTATACACTTGCAAATACTACTACAAATACTGCTGGTGCAAAAGATGATCATGTAGCTGTTGCGTCTACAACAGATGCTACAGTTACAACTGGTACTGGTTCTGATACTGTTGAATTAGCTACAGGTGCTGCTTCGGCTGTAACTGTTACTGATTTTGTTACTGGTACAGACAAAGTTATTATTACTGGTACAGCGGCTTCTGCTGCGTTAGACTTAACTGCTGTTACTCCAGCTAGTGGTGTATATACTCTTGATACTAATGCTGTAGTTACTTTAACTGGTCATGCAGAAACTGACTTAACAACTATGGTTCAATTGGGTACATCTACTGCTGCATATGTTGGTTTAGGAACTGGATCTACTACTACTGGTGGTACATTTGATGACTTTATCTCTGGTGGTGCTGCTGTTGATGCAATTAACTTTATTGACAATGGTGGTATGGATACTATTCTTGCATTTAAAACAGCAGGTGCTGATACATTAAGTTTTGATGCACTAACAGGTATTGGTGCTACTGGTACTACGGTAGCTGCTAATGCTGCTAAACTTACTGATGCTGTTGACGGTTCAGTTTATGCATTTGATGATGCTTCGGATGGTACAGGTAGTGAAGCTATCTCTACATTTACTGTTGACACTGACGGAAATACTGCAGATACAATCTTGGCTGATGTTGCTTCATTCCTTGATGCTGCTCTTGGTACAACTACTGGTGAGAGCTATGTTGCTGTTATCAATAATACTGGTGGAACTCAAGCATATGCTTATACTGTTGCTGGTGATACTGCTGGTATTACTGCTGATGATATTACTCTAATTGGTTCGATTGCTACTACAGGTGCTATTGTAGCTGCAGATATAGCTTAATCAATTAAGCATATCATTTAAACTTTAATTCTCCTAGAGTCGAAGTTTAAAACCTCTCAAAGGCTTTCATAGCTTTGGGAACTCAAAGCCTCACTTTTCTCTTCGGAGTTAGGTGGGGCTTTTTGCGTTAAAAACAAATCAGGGGTCAGACCCCAAAATGGGAACTTTTCTTAAAAATAGGGGTCAAAAATAGGGGTCAGACCCCAAAATGGGAACTTTTCTTAAACTAACCTTTTCCTCTTAATTTCTCTTTCAACAGAAGTAGCTTTATGTTAATCAATCACTATTTGTCTTTTTTATTGTATAATTTCCTTATGGCTAAAATAGATGAAATAAAAGAAATATTAAATACATTGAGATTATTTTTTAGTATTGCTATTGGTTTGATAGTTGTGCTAACTGGTTTACTGATAAGAAAAGAAGAGATAGGTAGTGTTGATTTGTATTTTTATATTGGTTCTTTTATTGATTTTATTCTAATGATTGGTTTGATTTTTTTAATTAAATCAATTAAGAAAAATACTAAAATTATAAAGGATTTATAATGAGTACTGTAATTATTATTAGCTTAATAGGATTGTTTATTGGTGTTTTATATTATGCCCTAAAAGAAATAACTACTATCCAAATATAATTAAAAAACAGGGGTCAAAAAACAAAAACAGGGGTCAAAAAACAAAAACAGGGGTCAAAAAACAAAAACAGGGGTCAGACCCCAAAATGGGAACTTTTCTTAATCTAACCTTTTCCTTTATTTCTTTTTAATATCTATTCTTATATAATTATCGTATGAGAGAGTTATTTAAAAATATTGGTTTAGGACTTTTTGTTAATGGTAGCTATGCTATTATGAATGATAATATTAATATCAATACAATAAGTATAACTGTCGGTTCGATATTTATTATGTGGACTATGATTCATTATCAAAGAAAAGAGGTTTAGTTATGGATGGTCAAACAATTATTTCAATTTTAACATTAACGCTGGTTGCATATTCTGCTTATTTAATATATAAAGACAAGAGCGGTCATTTACCACATTAAAAAACAGGGGTCAGACCCCAAAACGGGAACTTTTCTTTATCTATTCTTATATAATGACTTATGGCAAGGATTGATGAAATAAATGAATTTACCTGGAAATTATATATTGTTGTTGGACTCATTTTTCTTATGGGTTCTGCAATAGCAATTTTATTTGTTAAAATATTAAAAGAAATTAAAAAATTAAAGGATTTATAATATGTTACCATTAATATTATCATTGGCAATTGGTATTAGTTTATTAGTCTTTATTATGTATAAAATCGAAAAATTTCAACTATAATTAAAACAAAAAACAGGGGTCAGACCCTAAAATGAACTAACCTTTTCCTTTATTTCCTTTTAATATCTATTCTTATATTGAGTATAGCATTCGGTATACTTGTGATTGTTGTTGGTAGTATAATTAAAAGATATGGTGTTGGAAATGTGGATGGTGTTTTTTGGATAGGTGTTGGATTCACTTTCTTACTTCTATTTTTTATTGTATTTATTATTAAAAAAATTTCTAGTAAAACAAAAGAAATAAAGGATTTGTGATGGATATGCCTACAATTGTGATTTTAATAATAGCTGTTGCCACGATTGGTGTTATGTTTTATGGTGCAAAGAAGTTTTCAGAAGAATAACAAAACAGGGATCAGACCCAAAATATATGTTTAGGTGATTTAGTATTATTTAATTATTGATTGACATTGTTCTTTGAACTTTGGAAGACCATTTCTAATTATCCATTCAACTATAGCGAGGTTTACACCTTCATAGTCGTGAGCTATATAAGTTCTAACATCGTACATACCTTTGACATCATCAACATCAAATGCACTCAGTATATCATCAGCATGTTCTTTTTTTAGTTTATTAAATTGTTCAGCAATTGCAGTAAGGTGCATTAGAATTGCCGGTCTTTGCGTAATTGAGTCTTCTAGAGCTTTAGTTATACTACCGCTATTTTGAACAATCTGGTCTATATAATCAATTTTCTCTAATATGAGATGTACTTTACTTATAGACTCTTTAGACATATATTGCTCTGTCAATAATAAACTTTTTCCCTGTTTTGCCCATGCCTGTACTATCTGCTAGGTCAACAGGTAATCCAATTGCATTACTTATCTCTGCTTGAATTTCATAAATGCGTTTTATGGCACCAAACCCATACTTGTTAGCAAACTCTGGAGTAGCTTCCACCAAGATGTCTACATCACTGTTAGCATCTGCTTCATCTCTTGAGTATGAACCAAAGAGAGCTTTTATCAAAAAACCTTCTTTTTGGTATTTGCTTTTTATATTTGTAAGATATTCGAGTATAGATTCTTTATTCATGCTAGTATTATAGCATATTATTGGGCTTAAAAGGGGTCTGACCCCATTAAGGGAATAAAACTTAATTTGTTTTAAGTAAGTGTCTACTATAATATTTAATGGCAAGAAACAAGAGAATAACACTAACAGGCTACTATCATGTAATAAGTCGTGGGGTAGAGCGTAGAAATATTTTTTTAGAACCTGAAGATTACGACACATTCTTAGATATTTTATATGAGATGAAAAAGACCTACAATATTATTGTACATACCTACTGCTTAATGACAAACCATTACCATATATTGATTGAGACTACACAAGCGAATATCTCCGATGCTTTAAAGTTCCTAAACTCATCTTACTCTATCTACTTTAACAAAAAATACAAGAGAAGCGGTCATCTGTGGCAGGGCAGGTTTCAATCTTACTACCTTTATGATGAGAAGCATTTTTGGATTGTTGCAAAGTACATTGAGAGAAACCCTATTAAAGCAGCCATAAAATCAGGGGTCAGACCCCAAAATGGGAACTTTTCTTAAACTAACCTTTTCCTTTATTTCCTTTTAATATCTATTCTTATATAATGACTTATGGCAAAGATTGATGAAATAAAAGAAGAGCTTAATTATTTGAAGGTGTGGCTGGGAATAACAGTTATTACAACCATAAGCTTAATTAGTTGGTTGATAAACAATTACGAAATATCATCTTTTATTAAAATAATAAGTGATATCATAGCTATAATAACTTTAACAGTATCAATTATACTTATAGATAAAAGCATAAAAAAGAAAATTAAGACATTAAAGGATTTGTGATGGAATTACTTGTAATAGCAACTGTTGCTTTTTTTATTATTACAATTGTATATATTGGTACACATGCGGGGCATATAGAATAAAAAGAAACAGGGGTCAGACCCCAATATGCCAATATGAGACCCCAATATGGGAACTTTTCTTAATCTAACCTTTTCCTTTATTTCCTTTTAATATCTATTCTTATACAATGACTTATGGCAAGGATTGATGAAATAAAAGAAATTTTAAATACTTTACGAATAGCGATGAGTATAGCATTCGGTATACTTATGATTGTTGTTGGTAGTATAATTAAAAGATATGATGTTGGAAATGTGGATGGTGTTTTTTGGATAGGTGTTGGATTCACTTTCTTACTTCTATTTTTTATTGTATTTATTATTAAAAAAATTTCTAGTAAAACAAAAGAAATAAAGGATTTGTGATGGATATGCCTACAATTGTGATTTTAATAATAGCTGTTGCCACGATTGGTGTTATGTTTTATGGTGCAAAGAAGTTTTCAGAAGAATAACAAAACAGTGGTCAGACCCCAAAATGAGAACTTTTCTTTATTGGTTTAGTTACATTACTTGGTATAGTTGGTTGATTATTTATGAACTAGGATAATTAAGATATTGTATTAATTATTAGTTCATTAATTGGTTTGGTAATATTAATAGTTATATTAATTATGTTGGCTAAAAAAATAATCTCTAACATAGAGATGTTAAAGGATTTAAAATGATGGAATATATTATAGCATCTAGTTTTTTACTAGTAATTGCAACATTTGCTTACATATCCGTTAAAGCATTGAATCTTCATATATAAAACAGGGATCAGACCCCATTAAGGGAATAAAAACATAAACAGGTGCTATTTACTACTTTTATTTATATCTCTTAGTATTTTTACAGTTGTACTTAATAGATCATTTATATTATTATGACAAATCTGAGAGCGTTTAAAATTCCGTGTCAGCTACATTCAGTAACATAAAGCTACACCTCTAAATATTTATCCAGCCTCCCTTCGAAGAAGATAGCAAGTTGAGAGATGGTCAGTGACCAATTTCTCACTGG
>Ga0316207_10001030_pt1 | contig 37501 bp, 31 predicted proteins | sample 6weekpyrite_MG_FD_204943 | JGI IMG/M metagenome (GOLD analysis project Ga0316207, IMG submission 204943) | Microbial mat bacterial communities from mineral coupon in-situ incubated in ocean water Damariscotta River, Maine, United States -... | ecosystem: Environmental > Aquatic > Marine >... | reverse complement strand
GGAGCGATAAGTACGCTTATTCATAGTGGGAACACCTCCTACGGCATAGTAATTAATGTTTATGGTTAAATTACTATTTTGAGGGTTCCCACTACTTTTTTCCGGCCTTTAGAATAGCTGACTAAAATACCCAAAATTTTATTTTTTGGATTCACTACTTTAACATGTGGCGTGTGTGGCGAACATATTAACCTAAGTTTTTTTGTGAATAATAATCACCCGTATTATTTTTAATCTCAATATAGTGACTTTTTTCCTGGTGCCTATGATGGTCCCCCCGTGAGAATCCATATCTGGGTTTAGTTATATTGGTGGGATTACTCACATTAGTTGTTGTGGTGATATTGATATCACCAAAAATGACATTACCCCGAAGCATGGGATCAAAGTATGATGTCATCATTCCTTCGTAAGTTTTGTATCTCTTTTTTTCAACAGTAAATAACATCGATTCTTTTTTTTCAATTAGCAATGTGAGTGGAGTTCTACCCATGGCTCTTCCGTTCAGTTTTACTGTGGCGCCATTTGGGGAGGACTGAAATGTGACTTGTTGAGGTGTGCCGGTGATGATGGTTGCACAACCTGTGAAAGAAATTAATAAAACTAAACCAAGGAGTATAGCAAAAATATTATTTTTCATTTATGTCTTCAACTTGTATGCTAATGAGGTGGACTCCGAATTGTTAACTGAAAGTTTACTCACTTTCAGTTTGGCTCATTTGAAGCCGTTTTGGTAGTGAGTCCATCCCATTTACCTACTGGAAAATGAGAGTGTAGTCCAATTAAATTTAGGATATTTTTTCTTTAAATAAGGTATATCCCTCTTCATCTTATTGTGAATCCGAAGTCGATTTTTAGCGCTTCCAGATTCGATGAAATCAAGAAAAGTTGAATGGCTAAATTCCAATTCACCCAGATAATAGGCTGCCCCTTTTTTAACAGTAAAAGGTATAGAAAACATATTGTCAGATTTATCGGTTTTCAGGTCTAATTTGGCATTGCTATAAAGAGAGAAGTCGAATACTTCGTATTTTCCAGGAGGTAGCGGTAAAACAAAATACTGGCCTCTATATCCATCTAGAAAAAATGTACCCTTTTTAAAATCTGAATTTTCAATTTTCTTAGGATAAAGCACAATTTTTTTCTTATGCCTACTGCCGATTTTTCGAATGAAAATTTCATAATTATCGTAATATCTACGTGTGTTGCGAACCGCGATTGATCCCATTAAAAAACCACGATCGGGATAAGCTTGGATTAGGTCTTTGTGTCTGGGTAGTAATTTTGACGATGTGCAGCTAGTTAATATAATTAACGCAAAAAATATTGTAGTAACTTTTATACTTAACGTTAATAGATAACCGTTCTTTAGGCGATTTGCGGATGTATTTGAATTTTTCATCTTTTGTTTAATAAGTGCGTTTCTCAATTTATTTACGTTCACCAAATAAATTTTCAACCGAAAAATCGTCACAATTGCCCCAGTCTTTGTTAAGCATTCCTTTTGATAAATAATTATGAAAACTAGAATATGGCCATTCGATGGTGCGCTTTACGTAACCGTGTTTCACCGGATTAAAGTGGATATAATTAACATGATTTTCAAAGTCTTGATTATCACGAATTAAATGTTCCCAATAGCGCCTTTGCCAAATGCCGCGTTCACCTTTTAATTTTCGACTTGGATTAATTCGCTCATCCTTCGGCATGTGACGAGAAAATCCCGCTTTTATTAAACGCCAACGTTTTGCATAATGATGATCACCCGGTGGCAATGTCCATATTGCATGTAGATGGTCGGGTAACACCACCATTGCATTGAGTTTGAAAGGGTGTTGTTTTTTTACCTTATGTATTTCACCCATTAAGACATCAATTTTATCCAACAATAATGTATTTTTCCGATCGGCCAAATTTACAGTAAAGAAATATGTTCCACCGTTTATGTTTGCGCGTCGGTATAGCATAGGTTTTGTTTAATTTGTAGGTTGGGATGAGGTACGAATCCCAACAATTTATTTTTGTTGCCCAAATGATTTGTTATTGGTAGATTATTGTGTTCGACCATTAATCATTTGATAACATGTGTTTTGTAATTTGTTTATGTTGTGTTTGTTGGGATTCGCAAAAAGCCGCTCGTCCCAACCTACCGAGCTAATAATGCCTGGCTTTTAAATCTACCCTCCCAAAAACGACCTTTACAGTTGTCTTCGGCATTCGCTTTTCTCGCCAAATACTCGTTCAACATTCGCATGTACCAGGAGATATCCATTAAACGATCTCGCCATGTTTGAATTATGTTTTGAGCAACCTCAGTTTCGGCAGATGATTCGGTTTTGCCGGTAGCGTATCTCTCTACGAGGGACGGAAGTTTACATAACTGCTGCCAACGCTCAATGACGTCCCGTTCTGTCCAATTCTCAGTGGTCTCTTTATTCACACGGAGTACCAGATGGTAGTGGTTTGACATGACGGCGTAGGCACAAACTTCGATAGAAAATGCTGATGCTAATTCAGTCAGTCGATCAACAATCCAGATTTTTCTGTGCTCATAATTCTTGCCAGTGAGATGACAACTGCCACAGAGAAATGCCCGCCGAACACAGCGATTAATGCAATGATAGTAGGATGTTGCTGATAGATCAATTAGTTCAGATCGAGCGCGGGTCATGGAGAAACGTACCTTATTATTGCTTGTAATGAAAAATAACTATACGTATGTCCAGTACATGTGTCAATAATTTATCATGGCTGTCCTGGTATTTTTTTTTGAATCCATTGATTCTTGTGCCTCAATCTAGCCAGCGGTGTTCCGGTTAACGCATTAAACGTTTTTTTACAACTTTTGCAGCGGTAGCGTTGCAGGTTATCGGACTTTCCCCATCGACAAAATACATTGCTCGAACAATGCGGACAGCTTTGAACATCCTCAAAACGAGATTCTATTAAATTGATCGCATCATTATGCGTGTTTTCTTTGAGTTCATCGCGTAACTTCTGTTTTTGTAGATGAGTTAGGTCATTTAGATTGAGAAGTAGAGATTTGAAGTCTTTTCGAAGCATGTTTGTTATTCCTTAACTAACTGATATACTATACATAATACCAGTACCAACAGTTAATGCAAACATAGCCACGTATGTCCAGTGCGTGTGTCAATAATTTATTATGGCTGCCCTGGTAGTACGTATATGTTTTGTAATTTGTTTATGTTGTGTTTGTTGGGATTCGCAAAAAGCCGCTCGTCCCAACCTACCGAGCTAATCCTAATAGCAACATAGTTAGTTGGCTTCTATTATAAATTGCTGTATTTTTCTATAACCACAATTGAGTGCATTCGGATTTGAAAAGACATTAACATTTTTTGACGTAGTTAATGCTGTAAGTGCTATCGATAAAAAAGCTCCAGCATTCTCAGCTCCATGATCAATCCATAAACCAGTATCATCCGCGAGTTTAATTATAATACTCCCTGGGGCACAGCCATTAGGACTAAAAGCATCAACTGCATACACCGTGGTTACTTTGGATGATACAGTTTCAACAGTACTCTGAGCAAAAACATCACTCATTAGAAAACTCAAAAACAATAAAAGCACGATCTCTTTCATAAATTAACTCTCTTAAACACCCTAATATTATACTTCAAACACAACTGCATCATAATTTTTCAGCAGCTGCTCCTATAGTACTTCACTTCAGAAATAATCACATAAACCAATAAGCTATACAGCCATTTTTAATATTATCGTGCAAGCACAAATATTGAAAATACGGATAAAAACTCAATTCAAACAAAGAACATTAAAAATAAAATTGACAAGCAAAAAGGTAAGAAAACCCGATTTGAAAAACGATAAATGTTTTTTACATAAATTGTAATGACGCCAGTTTTATTTCGTGTTTTTATTCATCATATTGGCTTTGTGAAATCTCCCGTGTGAAACAATTTATTGTTGTTGGCCACAGAGTACATAAAAAGTGTTTTGTGTGTCAATTTTATTGGCCGGGAAAGATAACTCTTTTTATATTATTTTCGGTTTTTAACTCAGAAAGCTCGTGAGTCATCTCAAAATCAAGTATTCGGGTTTTATGTGTGATTAAATATCGATCGATATTTAAGGTTTCATATATTTGGGCTGAGAAAGTTGGTGTGTTACAAAAAGTTAAAATAAAAGGCTGAAAAAAACGTTTTGATTTATCCCATTATTTAATGCAAGCGGATTTGTTTTTTTAAATGCTCAGTTATTTTTTTTGTTTTTAAATACATTCCCAAAATCAATTCCAAAATGTCGCAAACTAGCCAGCAACAAAATGACAGCGGTAGCTTCATCCAGATTGCCAATAATCGGTATATTGTCAGGAATAAACTCAAATATACCTGCGCCGGGATTAATGATATATAGAGCGGATAATACACCGACGATTACTACGATTGCAGAATTATTCATCATTTCAACTTGGTTTTTAGTTAGAATGACTAATATATCTTATTTCATCCAGAAACCAAACAACCTGTTAATTTCAGTTCAATTAACAGGTTGTATTTGCCACATTAAACTTAGTTGATATTAATGATGATAATGTTTTTTGATTTTACCGCTTCCTTCTACCAAGGTTTTCACTTTTCCAGCTTTAACATTTTTAAACACCTCAACCAATCCCGATGGCCATTTGACTTTTACGTTGGCTTTTTTATGAAAACCAATTCCAAAACTTAACCAAGGGCTTTCACTGGAGGCCATGCTGCTGCCTGCACGTTTTTCTCGGATTTGTTTTCGATGGTGTTTGGTTTTTACCATAACCCTTGCGCCAATGCCATCGCGGTTACTTTTGGTGCCAATTAGTTTTACGTTAATGGCATTATTGTTATTGCCATTGTTTTTTAACAATAGCGGCTTGCCATTTGGGTTTTGCAATGGCGTGCCCGGAATAGCCCAAGGTGCGCGTGCGACGACTAAATCACTAAACCCATCATTGTTGAAGTCACCTTGCGCAACACCGGAGGTGAAATCAAAACTTAAATCTACATTGGTTGCGGCACTGGCATCCATGAAGCCGTTCATTCCGTGATTGAAATATAATTTTCCGGGATTTCCACCAGCTGGGCCTGGGCCAATTGCACCGAAGGGTGGTAGTGATCCAACGGTGAATAAATCCAGTTTGCCATCGTTGTCATAATCGGCGCTACTGGCTCCCCATCCAAAGGGAGCTTCCGCTACGCCAACATCCGCTGCAACATTATTAAATGTGCCGTCACCATTATTAAATAACATGGCATGCAGTAAATTTCCGCTTGGGCTAAACGTACCAACACTTGTTGCAAAAAAATCTACATTTCCGTCATTGTTGTAATCACCAAAAGCTAGGCCCATCCAATATCCGGGTATGCCTAGTCCTGCTTCTATTGCGACATCGGTAAAGGTATTGTCGCCATTGTTTTTATATAAGTTAAATGGTGTGGCACGGACGGGTAGGGGAAAGGGCATTAACGGGTAAGCGTTACAATTGCCAACAAGAATATCCATTTTATTGTCTTTATCAAAGTCGGTAAAACCTGCGACGCAGGCGCCATCGGTAACGGTTAAGCCGGTTCCTGGATCAACATACAAACCTTCTATTCCGGCTGAAGCTGATATGTCGGTAAAGGTTAAGTCGCCATTGTTTAAATATAATTTATTTGGGTAGGATGCGGCTGGTGGAAAGGCAATGGGAATATGCCCTGGCGCGGCAACAAAGATATCCAAAAAACCATCGTTATTGATGTCGCCCATGGTTGCGCCGAGTGCAGATGTTGCATCACTTAATCCTGCTTGTTCGGTAATATTACTAAAGGTACCATCGCCATTGTTATAGTATAAAATATTGGGTGTTTGCGCTGGGCCCATGACATGGCCTTCACCGGTTAGGAATATATCCGCATTCCCATCGTTATCAATATCAGCAACAACAATGCCTGAATTGCCAGTGCCGCCCGCAACGCCAGCATCGAGAGTGACATCAATGAAATTTCCGAAACCGCCATTTTGCAGTAATGCGTTGTTACTAAATACACCGTTTGTTAAATATAAATCAAGATCACCATCGTTGTCATAATCTAACCATGCCAGGCCATTTAATCCTTCACCGTTACCAGAATGTTCAAATGGTAAAAGATGAGACACATCTTCAAACAGTACGCCATGATCAGTGATTTTCTTTGCTAGGGTGATTGTGGGAGTAGTGACAAAACAACTGAATAAAATTGATATAAAGATCCTTTTCATTTACACATTCCTTGGTTAATAAATGGAATATTAGCGTAGCATGGTCTTGAATATTTTTGTAGTGCATGCAAGATGAAGTAACTAAAATTCAATTTCAACCAAGTGTTTGGTAAGTCGTTGGGATTAAAAACCTTCGACTGCAAGGATGCAGTCGAGAGCGTCCATGGATGGATTTACCGCGTGTTTTTAATCCCAACGACTTACCAAACGCGTTTTTAGAAATGGAGGCTAGCTATCTACAAAGAAAATTGAACAAATGGAAATCGAAACAAAGACTACTCGTTTACCTGTCTGGCCAATACAGCGTAAACCGCATCGGTTAATTCAAGTAATTGCTCGTCGGATATAATAAAAGGTGGCATTAGATAAACCAGTTTGCCAAAAGGCCTTACCCAAACGCCATTATCTACAAAGGCTCTTGTAATTGATTTCATGTTCACTGGTTGATGGAGTTCGACCACACCAATTGCGCCAAGTACGCGAACTTCATTGACACATTCTAGCTTATTACATTTTTCCAAATGATTGTTAAAATGTGTTTCAATTCGTTTTACCTTGTTTTGCCAATCAGAAGACAGTAACAAGTTTATGCTGGCAGTCGCGACAGAGCAGGCGAGTGGATTTGCCATAAAAGTTGGTCCATGCATAAACACACCTGGCTCACCCGCATCAATGGTCATTGCGATTTCTTTGCTGGTAACCGTCGCGGCTAAACTCATATAACCTGCGGTTAATGCTTTTCCGATGCACATGATATCAGGCGAAATGTTGGCGTGTTCACAGGCAAATAATTTACCTGTTCGCCCAAATCCCGTTGCAATTTCGTCTGCAATCAATAAGGCATTGTATTTTTCGCATAACGATTTGGCTTGTTGTAAGTAGTCAGCAGAATAAAACCACATTCCACCAGCACCTTGAACAATTGGTTCCAGAATAAACGCGGCAATATCATTATTGTTTTTCAATGCGTTCTCTAGCGCAGTTAAGTCTTCTCCATTACAATTTTCATTGAAGCGATTGTTTGGTCGAGGGATAAAAATTTGCTGGGGCAATACCTGATTAAATAAGCTATGCATGCCGGTTACAGGATCACACACCGACATGGCGCCGAGCGTGTCACCGTGATAACCACCGCTTAAACTGATAAAACGTTGTTTATGAGCTTGGCCTTTCCCATGCCAATATTGTATTGCCATTTTCATTGCGACTTCTACTGCGACAGACCCAGAGTCACAATAAAATATTTGGCTTAATGTCTTTGGTAAAATATTTAACAATTGTTTTGTTAAATTTATTACGGCTGGATGCGTTAAGCCACCAAACATGACATGAGACATTTCGTCAATTTGACTTTTTAGTGCGGCATTCAATACAGGGTGATTGTAGCCATGTATGACGCACCACCAAGACGACATTCCGTCAATGATTTTTTTTCCATTGTCTAAATGTAAATAAACATTTTCTGCGGATACAACTGGGTAAGGATGAAAATCGGAAAACATAGCACTATAGGGGTGCCAAATGTGTTTGTCATCTATTGAAAGATCTAAAGAGTCCATTGGGAAAAAGAAATGCTAGGCTAATCGTCGCTTTGGTTTTCGTGATGATTATTGTCATCCAGATCATGGGCAATTTTTGCCAAAGAAATTAATCGTGATTCGACTTTTTCATTTACCGAGCCGGTTTCAAATAATCCATTTTTATCCCTCGTGCCTGCGGGCATGTCGGTTAAAATTGAAAGGACTTGATCAATATTGTCAACTGGGTATATCGTAAATTTACCTTTGGCAACCTCGCTTCGCAATTCTTTTTTTAGCATGAGCTGATGAACATTGGCGGAGGGAATTATTACACCTTGATCGCCTGTTAAGCCTCGTTTGTCACAAATTTCATAATAGCCTTCAATTTTTTCATTAATGCCACCGACAGCTTGAATGATGCCGTGTTGATTAATAGAACCGGTAATTGCGATATTTTGTTTTAATGGTATATCCGTAATGGCAGATACTAATGCAGCCAATTCTGCTGCAGAGGCGCTATCACCGTCAATTTCCCCATAAGATTGTTCAAATGCAATACTGGCATTAAATGATAAATTCTTTTCTTTGGCGTAACGTGCGTTAAAAAAACTGGCAAGAATTAAAATACCTTTTGTGTGAATGTCACCAGACAAATCTGCTTCGTGTTCGATGTCTATGATTTTACCATCGCCCAATCGTGCTAATGCTGAAATTTTTGATGGCTGGCCAAATGTGAAATAACCCAAGCTGGCAATGGTTAAACCATTAATTTGTCCGACTTCTTTACCATCAGTTTTTATGATTGTTGTGTCTCGCAATATGGATTCGTGAACTTCGGATTTTAATCTTGCGACACGATATAATTGTTGGTCAATAGCACGTTGTACATCGCTAGCGATTACCTGAGGATGATCGTTGTCTTGCGCCCAATAATCTGCTTCCGTCATGAGTTCACGTAATTTTCCAACATGGGTTGAAAGTTTTTCGCTATCTTCAATCCATCGGGAACTTTGTTCTATGATGCGAGCAATGGCGCTTCTGTCAAACGGGCGCAATTCTTGTGATTCAGTCATTGCTTTCATGAGTTCGGCATATTCTAAAATGGTGCCGGCGTTTCTCGGAACATTGGTAGCAAAGTCGGCGATTACTTTAAATAATGCAATAAACTCCGGATCATGTTCATAAAGTGAAAAATATAAATGATGGTCACCTAATAAAATAACTTTAACGTTTAAGGGAATAGGAGCCGGGCTTAGCGTAATTGTGCTTTGTTGTAATGGATCAATCATAATTTCTCTGGAAGACAATGCACGCTTTAAAGCTTCCCATGCATTGGGGTGATCCAAAACTTTGTATCCATCTATAATTAAAAATCCATTATTTGCTTTGTGTAATGCACCTGCTTTGATTAATGAGAAGTCCGTCAGTAATGCGCCATATTGGCTGATGTTGTCAATTTTTCCAATAAGGTTTTCAAGCGTGGGATTGGTTTCATAAACTACCGGAGAATCGGCATTGTGTTTATGTTCCACAATTAAATTAATGTGGTAGCGTTTGAGAAAATGCTTTAGATCAAACGGTTTTTCATTTTGTAATTCTTGCATATCACGTTGTGGAAAGAAGCTTTCAACGTTTTCTAAAATGTCTTCCTCTATCGCATGAATGTGGCGGATTATGCCAATATTTTCTTTATGTTGCCGTTTAAGGTTTGATATCCAATATCCTGTGGCTTTTTTTGCAATTCGGATATTCAGGTTTTTTATGCTCTCTTGGCATTCTTGCTGCCAACCTGGCGATTTCTGTAAAATAGTTTGTAATTCTTCTTGCAATAAATTGATATTATGTTGAATTTCAATTTGTTGTTCTTCCGTTAAGGCTTCATATTCTTCCGGTTTTAGAACGTCAGTTTCGTTCATCGGTGCAAAAGTGAATTCCGCATCACTTTGTAGAAACGCGATGTTATGTTCTTTTGCATGTGATTCCAGGTTTTCAAATGCTTCATCTTCAATTGCTCGATATTTATTATTGATTTCCATTAATTGTTTTGTGTACGATTCGGCTTCAAACGCTTTTGGTAACACATTTAAGATTGTATCGGTGAATTGTTGAATTTCTTGTTTCAGTTTTTCGCCATTGCCTGCTGCCAGACGGATTACCAATGGTTGGTGTGGATGAGTGAAATTATTAACATAACACCAGTCGTAAACGGTTCGATTGGCTGGATTGAATTTTTGAATGACTTCTCTAACGAGCGTGTGTTTGCCTGACTCTGTCGAGCCGAGTACATATAAGTTATAACCGTCTTTTTGAATGTTGATGCCAAATTTTATGGCGTCCAACGCCCGTTCTTGGCCAATACTTTGACGATCTGCATGAATATTTTCTGTACTGTCAAAGTGAAATAGTTCTGGATCGCATGTGCGGTAAAGCTGATCTATTGTTAATGTTTTTTGGGAGTTCGTCATAGGTACATCTCAGATTATTAGGGATCAACAAATTATGGGTCGGTGCAATATTACATGAAAAAACTTATTGGAAAAACAATGCAAAAATTTTAAATCGAGTTGAGAGTGATTGAATTGCGACATTGTAAAAAAAATGCCGTCATCGACGGCATTTTAAATCTTTAGAAAAGTTAATATATGAAATTAACCAATTAATTATCTGCATCAGCGATACAAACTTTATTTTTTCCAGATGATTTGGCCGCGTATAGGGCTTTGTCGGCGCGAGCAAAAAAGTTGGCATTCATTTCATTTGGTAGTAATTCAGCAATGCCAAGGCTAATCGTTGCGCTGAGCTTATCATTATCAAACGGTATAGGCGTTGTTTCCACGGTTTGACGAATGCGTTCAGCCAGGAAATTAGCACCTTCGATGTCAGTGTTGCTCAACAAGATGACAAACTCTTCGCCCCCAAAACGAAAAATGATATCAGTTGTGCGTATACAGGAGACGGTTTTTTCTGCGGTGATTTTTATTATTTGGTCACCGAGCGTGTGCCCATAATTATCATTGTAAGTTTTAAAATCATCGATATCTAAAATGATGATGGATAAGTTACGAGAATATCGTTGCGCGAGTTTAACTTCACGATTGAGATTTTCTTCCAGGGTAGAGCGGTTATACACACCGGTTAACGCGTCTTTGTGAGCCGCATGTAAAGCTTGGCGATATGCGATAGCGTTCCGTAGCGGATAAACTAATCCACAAAGAGTGTATTCAAATACCTTTCTATCCTCTGTGGAAAATTCCCAGCGTCGGTGTAAGCTTAATTCACCTAACGGATCTCCGTTCACGAGAATTCTGTATTGGCATTGGTTTTTGCATTTTTTTCCAAAATGCAATGCCATACCCAAGGGGTCATGATGGTATGTAAAGCCATCGTGTGGAACGGCCGGCTTTATCTGCTGAGAAAACAATTTAATGAGTTTTTCAATTTCCAGTGTAGTTTGTAAAATACTGGAAACCTTTAGTGCCAAACCTAGCTTAGTTTGGTCTATTTTCCCCTCATTGGAATAATTCATGTTTTCAAAATTGCTCGGAGTCAGCACTTGCCGGGATTTTTCATCACTGACAATATTGAGTTGCGTTACCATGTATTTGTCCTCAACAATTTTTGGTCAATACTCAAGCAAATCCAGTGCCACGGAAAATTTCATGACACACAAAGCAATAAATCTGATTAATTGGTTCAAGTTAACTCTAGCTAAATATAGGAAAATGTAAACAAAGAGTCAGAGTTAATCGCAAATAATAGTTGATCATTATAATATAGAATAGAGCTGAATATGAATTAATCTAACTCAGCTTGTTTATTGATCATAATTCCACTTTGTAATAATTCCTTTGTTCTTTTGTCTAGTATGCATTGTTTAGCAAAATTCTTTTAGCTATATTTATAAGTTATTGATATTAGTCTATTGAAATCCAATGAAACGAATCACTTTGTACATATTTTGTTGCTTAGGTCTTTTTGTGACCAGTTTGCCGGCTTTTGCAAAAAAAGAAGGCGTTTTGCCTGATTTGCAGAATCCAGGATTTGTTGAGCAACCATCATGGTTTAAGCAATCTTTTTTGGATGTGAAAGAAGATATTGATGAGGCTGCGGAACAGAATAAACGTGTCATGTATTTTTTCTATCAGGATGGTTGTCCTTATTGCAAAAAGCTAATCACCGTTAATTTTGCGCAAAAAAATATTGTGAAAAAAACTCGGCAAAAATTTGACGTTATTGCAATCAACATGTGGGGTGACAATCCTATTACCGATTTTGATGGAACAGAAATTAAGGAAAAGGATTTTGCCGCGAAATACCGCGTCATGTTCACGCCGACGATACTATTTTTTAATGAGAAAGGTGAGAAGGTTTTACGATTAAATGGATATTATCCACCTGAAAAGTTTGATGTCGTATTGGACTATGTCAGTGCCCGATTAGAAGAGAAAGTGAGCTTTAAGGATTATCTGTCAGAAAACCGTCCCCAAAAATCTTCGGGTATATTGAATTCTCAATCATTTTTATTAAAAGCACCGTTTGATATGCGAAAGTTAGGTAATGAGAAAAAATATCATATCGTTATGTTTGAGCAAAAAGACTGCCCAGAATGCGATGAGTTGCATCGAGACATTTTAAAACGAAAAGAAACGGTTGATTTGATGACACAGTTTGATGTCATTCAATTGGATATGTGGAGTAAAACGCCTGTGATAATCCACGATGGGACAAAAAAAATAGCAAATGAATGGTCAAAGGAGCTGAATGTTCAATATGCGCCTACCTTAGTGTTATTTGATAATAAGGGGAAAGAAGTGATTCGAATGGAAGCGTATTTGAAATCATTTCACGTGCAATCGATAATGGATTATGTTTTAAGTCAAGCGTATCTTAAAGAACCCAGTTTTCAACGTTATATCGATGTGAGAGCAGAGAAAATTCGAGATAGTGGTGTTACAATTGAATTAATGAATTGATTGTTTGCTTTTGCAATTTACCGTAAAAAATTCATTTGGCCCATCTATTCGCATTGCCGTTAATTTGCCACCCCATAAACAGCCTGAGTCTATGGCAAAAACATTTTGTTGGGATGCATGTCCTAAAGTAGACCAATGTCCCATTACAATTCGATAATCTTTTAGAGAGTCATTTTGAAAATCAAACCAAGGTTGTAAATGAGTCGCCTGGCTACCCGGTTTACCTTTTTCATCCATATTGAGTGCTAGTTTGTCAGAACAGTATCGCATACGAGTGAAGCAGTTGGTAATGAATCGTATTCGCGGCCAACCCGTTAGTTCTTCATTCCATGCATCAGGTTCATTGCCATACATGTTTTGTAAAAATGCTTTTATGCGATCGTCACGTAATATCTGTTGAACCTCATTTGCATAGTTTTGTGCTTGCGGAATTGACCAAGCGGGATAAATTCCAGCATGGATTAAGACGGTTTTATGTGTCTCATCAAGATGCATGAGAGGTTGCTCTCGAACCCAGTCCATCAGTGATTGTTTGTCAGGTGCTGAGAGTATCTCGTTGAGGGTGTCTTTTTTGCGTGGTTTTTCAAATTCAAATAAGACAGCCAGCATGTGTAAGTCGTGGTTACCAAGAACGGTAATCGCATTTTCGCCTAAGTTTTTAACAAAACGTAACGTTTCGAGAGATTGCGGGCCACGATTCACTAAATCGCCGGTAAACCAGAGTTGATCTTTGTCGATAGAAAAATTGATTTTTTTCAGTAACGCTTTTAATTCCTGAAAACAACCTTGAATATCACCAATCGCATAGATTGTCATTGCTAATAATCCAATTGATGAATAATTTCATTTTTAATGATTTCTTTTTTCTCGTCATCCAGGCATGTGTTAGTGTCAGAATCGCGAATAAAAAACACATCATCCACTTGTGCACCTAATGTGGCGATTTTTGCATTTCGAATTTTGATTCTGTTTTTCATAAACACATAGGATATGATGGATAACATTCCCTGTCTGTCGGTAGATATGATTTCAACATTGGTTTGTTGTTTTTGCGTGTCATCACTAAAGCTAATGTCAGTGGGTTGCATAAAACAAGCAATTCGCCTTGGTGGTGTAGCGGCTTTTTTGGTTTTTTCTGCGTCTGTGTTTGTTAATGTAGACATGAGAGATTCATGAATTTCATTTAGTCTCATATCGTCTTGTACACGCATTCCATTTGATTCGAGTACTGTGAAGGTGTTTAAGGAAAATTCAGTGCGCGTTTTCGCAACTTTTGCTTCTACGATGTTTAAACCGAGTTTGTCGAGTGCGCTGGTGGTCTTGTAAAAATTTTCCCGTTTAATGGGTGTTTTTATAAAGACGTCTGTGCCACCACTTAAACCATTGGCTTCAATATAAATTATGGTTTCTTGATTTTTATTTTGTAGCAAATGTTGCATATGACGAGATATTTCATGTGAATTATATCGTAAAAAATATTCATCACCAAAGTCTTGCCATTGATATTCAATATCTTTATTTTTGAATCCGTAGGATTCCAACATGGCTCGCGCTAAGTTTTTTGATTCGCTAATTAGATCGGATTGATCTACTGAGCTATCTAGTCCTCTTTGTAATGTTAACTTTGTTTGTCGGCGTAACGTTTTCAGTAATGAATCTTTCCAGCTATTCCAGATTTTGTCATTTGTTCCACGCATGTCTGCCACTGTGAGCAAATAGAGGTAGTCGAGTTTGATATTATTTTCTACTTTCCTGGCAAAATTAAGAATCACTTCGGGATCAGAGAGATCTTTATGTTGGGCAGTTGATGACATAATCAAATGGCTTTTCACTAACCACCCAACCAGTTCAGTATCATATGGACTTAGGCCATGGAGTTCGCAAAATTCGCGAGCATCTTTTTCACCCAATACAGAATGGTCGCCACCCCGGCCTTTTGCGATATCATGAAATACCGCTGCAATATAAAGTAGCTCTGGTTTTGGAATGGTGCGAATGATATCGCTACAGAGCGGAAATTCGTGACTAAATTTGTCAACGAAAAATCGTCGAATGTTGCGAACCACAAACAGTGTATGTTGATCTACTGTGTAAACATGAAATAAATCAAATTGCATTTGTCCTACAATTTTACCAAATGCGGGGATATAGGCAGCAAGCACACCATACGTGTTCATTTTCCGTAACATGTGTGTTAACCCAGCCGGTTGACGGAATATTTCTAAAAATAGACTTTTACAACGTATGTCGTTCCTGAAACTTTCATCAATTAAATAAATGTGATCGCGAACGGCACGTATTGTACTGGCGCGAACACCTTTAATTTCAGCCTTTTCCTGGATCAATAAAAATAATTCAAGTATTGCAAACGGGTATTTTTTGAAAATATTTTTGTTACGTATTTCAATAAATCCCTTTGTTGCCTTAAATCGATTATTAATTTTTTTGGGTGTCAAATTACCGGTGTCGTATAAAATGTTTTCTTGATAATGTTGAAGCAACATTTCATTTAATCGATTTAAGTCCATCACGGTTCGATAGTATTGTTTCATGAAAATTTCAACAGCAAACTGGTTGCCTTGTACATCATCATGGGATTTATCGATGTGTTCTTTATTATCTTTATAGTTAAATAATTTTGCGATTTCTCGTTGATGTTCGAACAGCAGACGATCTTCACGTCGATTGGTGATCATATGCAATGCAAAACGCACGCGCCATAAAAAATCTTGGCCTTGTTTTAAATCTGCGAACTCCTGCTCGCTTAGGAAGTTTCGTTTTTCTAAATCTCGCAATGTTCGATCGCCGTAATGTCGTTTTGCGACCCAACCAATCATTTGAATGTCGCGTAATCCCCCTGGGCTTTCTTTAATATTTGGCTCAAGGTTGTAGCCTGTGTCGTGAAATCGCATGTGTCTGCGTTTTTGTTCTCGCCATTTTTCCGCAAAAAATTGTCGACTTGGCCAAATGTTTTGTGGGCTTGTGAGTTCCAAAAGTTCATCAAACAAACTAGTAGAGCCATATATCAATCGTGATTCAACAATATTGGTTGCGATAGTAATGTCATTGGTTGCTTCTTCGGCGCATTCAGCAATGGTGCGTACACTGCTGCCTATTTCCAATTTTATGTCCCACAAGAATCGAATAAAGTCTTCGATTTGAGAAGAGGTATCTTTTGGTAGATCTTGTTCGAGTAAAATTAATATGTCTACGTCAGAATGGGGGTGTAGTTCATTACGACCGTATCCACCGACTGCAACTAATGTGTATTGTGCCTCATTTAATGATGGTACAAATTGCTGCCAAACCCGTGTGATAATTTTATCAATAAATATCGATCGTGCTTTTAACAAACCCTCGATTGGGGAGTTGGGTGATTCAGAAAATATTTCGAACATTGATTCCTGATAGGAATTTAACGCGTCTTTATAAACTTTTATGGGTGATTTTGTTGAGTCTAAATCGTGTGAAAATTTTTCTTCGTCGAAATAGGGTGTTTTTCCATCTTGCATAGGATTGGTTTACTTTTCTTCTTCTCGTAGCGTTAATACGTCGAATCCGTTATCGGTGACTAAAATGGTGTGTTCCCATTGTGCAGATAAAGAGTGGTCTTTGGTAACCACTGTCCAATTATCTTTTAGCAATTTAACATGGCGTTTACCAATATTGACCATTGGTTCGATGGTGAAAGTCATGCCGGCTTCTAATATTAAGCCAGTATCTGGGCGACCATAGTGCAATACTTGTGGGTCTTCGTGAAATTCTGCGCCGATACCATGACCGCAATATTCTCTGACCACTGAGCAATGTTGTGATTCAACATGTTGTTGAATTACGTGTCCTATATCGCCTAATTTTACCCCTGGTTTTACCATTTTAATCCCTTTCCAGAGTGCTTCATGGCTTGTGTTGATAACCCTTGTGCCTTGCACACTGGGTTTGCCAATTTGAAACATTTTGCTGGTGTCACCGTGGTAGCCATCTTTAATGACGGTGATATCGATGTTTATAATATCTCCATTTTTAAGGGTTTTATCGCTGGGTATGCCATGACAAACTTGATGATTAATTGATGTACATATAGATTTTGGAAAGCCACGATAGTTTAATGGTGCTGGGATAGCATCTTGTTCATTAATGATGTAATTATGGCAAATCTCATTGAGTTCATCTGTTGATACATTGGCTTTTACGTGGGGCCCAATCATGGTTAAAACTTCGCCAGCTAGACGGCCTGCAATACGCATTTTTTCTATTTCTTCATCATTTTTAATACTGACTGCCATATTTTCTCGTTTTCCTCATAATGTGTATGTCTAAGGGATTAGGTTTGAATACCCTAGGATATCACTGAGTTGCTTAAATCGAAATCTGCAATTGGGGATTTTAGAAAATCCTTTTTCAATTTTGAGAATTCTTTCCTTTATAAATAGAGCGATAAATGGTCGCGCAAATTATGTGCTTAGTGTGGAGAATTATTTCAAAATTCCACAATTTATCCCTATTCAAGTTATTTCCATGGAGAATCAATGCCAGTGTGAATTACATTGTTGTTAGAGGCATTTTATGGTATAAATCAGCCCGCTTTTTATTCTGTCTATGAGTGATAATTTTAAGCAAAGAACAGTTGAGGCATTTTTTATTTTTGTCTCATTTTTCATCGTACTTTGGTCATGATTATGCATTCATATAGAGCAGTTAAATTTTAACTAAATACACACGTATTCCGTCACGTTTATCAGGGTGCCTTCTAAATGAGGGTTGATGAATGGGGAATGCGGAGGCAAAACCCTAACAAAGAGGAATTTTTTAATGCCTAGCATAACTATGCGACAAATGCTTGAGGCTGGTGTACATTTTGGTCATCAGACTCGTTACTGGAATCCACAGATGTCCCCGTATATTTTTGGGGATCGTAACAAAATCCACATCATTAACCTGGAACAAACCCTACCGTTATTTCAAGATGCGCTGAATTTTATTGGTAAAACCGCAGCCAAACGTGGATCAATATTATTTGTTGGCACAAAAAGATCTGCTTCATCCGTTTTAAAAAATGAAGCCATTCGATGTGGAATGCCCTATGTAAACCATCGTTGGTTGGGTGGAATGTTAACAAATTTCAGAACCGTTAAGCAGTCCATCAAACGCTTAAAAGAGTTAGAGGCGATGTCTCAGGATGGTCACTTTGAACGATTGAATAAAAAAGAAGTATTGATGCTAAACCGAGAATTGGAAAAGCTTGAAAAAAGTCTCGGTGGAATAAAAGATATGAAAAGTATGCCCAGCGCGTTGTTTGTCATCGACGTTGGATACGAAAATATCGCTGTTAAAGAAGCGAATAAATTAGGTATCCCGGTTATTGGTATAGTTGACACCAACAATAGTCCAAAAAATATAGATTACATAATACCGGGCAATGATGACGCAATCCGCTCTGTGAAGCTATATGTTATGACAGTAGCTGATGCCATTCTTGACGGTAAGAGCTCTCACGTTTCAATGGAAGGTCAAGACGAATTTGTTGCCGTGGATGATGCAGGAAATGTTGAGTCAGTTGCAGCACCTGCTAAAAAGCGTGCGAAGTCGGTGGTCGTAGAAAAAAAAGAGCCTGAAGCAGCGCCCGATTCCGATGCAAACAAGGAAGCTTGATTTGGATCATTCTCGCATAAATCTACATTATTAGATTGAATGCGAATAAGGGGGCTTAGCCCCCTTTTTGTCAAAATACATGCTATGTACCCGTGGCGAACGTAACATACGTACATAGCCAAATATAACTGATTTAATTTGTAACTGTTCGAGGTAATGTGATGGCGATATCAGCTAGTCAAGTAAAAGAATTACGTCAGCGTACTGGCGCTGGCATGATGGAATGTAAAAAAGCCTTAGTGGAAACCGATGGCGATTTAGACGCTGCAATTGAGCACATGAGAAAGACAGGATTAGCAAAAGCAGATAAAAAAGCCGATCGTGTTGCCGCGGAAGGAAGTATTACTGTTTTAACCGATATGGATCATAAAAAAGCAGCCATTTTAGAAGTTAACAGCGAAACTGATTTTGTTTCTGGTGGTGATGACTTCGCAAATTTTGCTTCTCAAGTTTGTACAAAAGTATTAAACGGCGATCCAAATGATTTGGATAGTTTAATGGCGATGACGCTAGACGATGGTTCAAGTATCGATGAAACACGTCGAGCATTAATTGCAAAAATTGGTGAGAAAATTTCTGTTAGACGATTTGCGTTAGTAAACTCAACAAGCAATATTGGTGTGTATTTGCATGGCAGTCGTATTGGTGTTGTTGTTGATTTAGAGGGCGGAAGCGAAGAGTTGGCAAAAGATATTGCGATGCATATTGCTGCAAGCAAGCCACTTTGTGTTTCAGCAGATCAAGTGCCAGCAGAACATTTGGCTAAAGAAAAAGAAATATTTGAAGCCCAAGCAAAAGAAAGTGGCAAACCCGATAACATCATTGAAAAAATGGTAGAGGGACGCGTTAATAAATATCTAAAAGAAGTCACGCTTTTAGGCCAACCCTTTGTGAAAGACCCGGACACAACAATTGAAAAATTGTTAAAAAGCAGTAACGCCAATGTTGTCTCTTTCACTCGATATGAAGTTGGAGAAGGAATAGAAAAAGCTACCGATAACTTTGCTGAAGAGGTTATGGCACAAGTAAAGGGTAACTAATCAGATAAGGAGATTTTGTGTCTACGCCCAAATACAAACGTATTCTATTAAAACTAAGTGGTGAAGCCTTACTGGGAGACGGTGATTACGGAATTGATCCAAAAATTACACGCCGAATTGCAGAAGAGGTAAGTGATTTATCTAATAATGGAATTCAAGTTGGTATGGTAATTGGTGGTGGTAACATTTTTCGCGGTGAAGGGTTAGCTGAAGCGGGAATGGATCGTGTTGCTGGCGACCACATGGGAATGTTAGCAACGGTGATTAATGCATTGGCGTTACAAAACGCAATTGAAAAACATGATGTTCATGTTCGTGTTATGTCAGCGTTAAAAATCAACCAAATTTGTGAAGATTATATCCGACGCAGAGCGGTTCGACATTTAGAGAAAGGTCGAATCGTCATATTTGCTGCAGGCACTGGCAATCCCTTTTTTACAACAGACTCAGCGGCTAGTTTACGTGGTATTGAAATTGGCGCTGAAATTGTTATGAAAGCGACGAAAGTTGATGGGGTCTATTCTGCCGATCCTGTTGAAAATCCAGATGCGAAATTTTACCCAACTTTGTCCTATGATCAGGTCATACAACAAAAACTTAACGTGATGGACACGGCGGCAATTGTATTGTGTCGCGATCAAAAAATGCCTTTGCGAGTTTTTAATATGAATGTACCTGGAAACTTGAAGCGAGTTGTCATGGGAGAGGATATTGGCACCTTGGTGAAGGAGAATTAAATGATCGAGGACATTAAAAAAGATGCAAATGTTCGAATGAAAAAAAGTATTGAATCATTCGTGCATGATTTGGCAAAAGTACGTACAGGACGAGCTCATACATCCTTGCTGGATTCCATATCCGTATCCTATTACGGAAGTCAGGTACCTATCTCTCAAGTGGCAAATGTAGCAGTTGGTGATGCAAGAACATTAACCGTAACACCTTGGGAAAAAGACATGGTGGCTGCGGTAGAAAAAGCCATAATGGCATCTGATCTTGGTTTGAATCCCGCGACTTCGGGCATGCTTATTCGGATACCGTTACCACCTCTAACCGAAGAAAGACGTAAAGATTTAATCAAGGTAGTACGTAATGAAGCAGAAAATGCGCGTATTGCTGTGCGGAATATTCGCCGTGATGTTTTGAGTGATGTCAAAACCTTGTTAAAAGAAAAGGAAATTGGCGAAGACGATGAAAGAAAAGCGCATGATCAAATTCAAAAAATCACCGACACATTTGTCGCAGAAATCGATGAAAAATTAAAAGAAAAAGAAAAGGAATTAATGGAAATTTAGTTGTATCTACTTTTCATTAATCGTATTAGGTCTTGATTGTGTTGTGTTTGATCCATTTTGCATGTTGTTTTTTCGCTAAATTTTGGTGTGTCAATTGATATGAATAATGATTTTCCCATAACCGCTGAAATTTCCACAGTTGAAAAAACGCCAAAACACATCGCAATTATTATGGATGGAAATGGTCGTTGGGCGAAAAAGCGAAATTTACCTCGTGTCGCTGGGCATCGCGCCGGTGTTGAAGCCGTTCGAAAGGTGTTAACCCATTGCGGCGAAAGAGGGATTAAAGTTTTAACGTTGTTTGCGTTTAGCAGTGAAAATTGGCGTAGACCGAAAAAAGAGGTTGGGCTTTTGATGGAGCTGTTTATGACAGTGTTAAAATCAGAAGCCAAAAAATTACATAAGAATAATGTTCGTTTGAAAGTGATTGGTGAAACATCCGCTTTTTCTGATAAATTACAACAACACATCCGAGACGCTGAGTCCCTCACGAAAGACAATGATGGTTTGATTTTATGTATTGCAGCGAATTATGGTGGTCGTTGGGATGTGGTTAATGCAACCAAAAAATTGGTTGCTGATGTTAAAAATGGCCATCTTGATGAAAACCAAATTAATGAAGAAATGTTAGGAAGTTATTTATCTTTTCCGCAAATGCCAGAGCCGGATTTATTCATACGAACCGCAGGTGAAAAACGCATAAGTAATTTTCTATTGTGGCATCTCGCGTATACGGAATTATATTTTACCGATACGTTGTGGCCAGACTTTGATGCACATGAGCTGGATAAAGCCATTGAATCATTTTCAACTCGGCAACGTCGTTTTGGTCGAACCGGTGATCAAGTGGAGCAAATGACAGGTGCTTAAACACCGCATCATCACAGCAAGCATTCTTATCCCCCTGGTTATTTGGGGCATATTCAGTTTATCAACCTTACCGACATTTGGCATTGTGATGGGTGTTTTTGTCGCTATCGGTTTAAATGAATGGATGCGAATTATTGGTTTCGCTAAAAATCCTTTTAACACGCAATATTTTATTCTTGTTATTTTGTTGCTTTTCGCCACCATTGGTTTAATGCAACATCCTTGGGCGATTGGGCTTTTACTCATTGCAAGCGTGATTTGGTGGACTATTCAACTCTTAGATTTATCCAGTTACCACGGCGAAACCGGGTATCACCAAAACGATTTATTAAAAAATTTGTGGACCGGAATATTTTTATTGGTACCCACTTGGGCATCGTTGGTTTATTTACACCAACAACCTGATCACGGTCCCGGATTAGTATTGTATTTGTTAGTATTGATTTGGACGGCTGATAGTGGTGCTTACTTTGTTGGTCGCGCAAGAGGAAAAAATAAACTTGCGCCATTAATTAGCCCTGGCAAAACACGAGAGGGTGCGTATGGCGCATTCGCAGCATCGGGCGTTGTTACAATCATTGGTGCAATTTGGCTTGAGCTCAGTTTCATGCAATTCGTATTCTTTATACTGCTAAATTGTCTTGTGGTTGTATATTCAATTGCAGGAGATTTACTCGAAAGTGTTTACAAGCGTAAAGCACAAATCAAAGACAGTGGTACTTTATTACCTGGCCACGGTGGTGTGTTAGATCGAATCGATAGCCTCATGTCTGCGTCACCACTATTTACGTTGGGATTATGGGTAATAGGGATTATTAAGTGAAAAAGGTAGTCGTTTTAGGATCTACCGGTTCTGTCGGTGAAAGTACCTTGGATGTCATAAGTCGTCATCCTGATTTATATGATGTCTTTGCGTTAACCGCCCATTCAAAAGTCGATAAAATTTTCCAACAATGTTTGTCGTTTACTCCGCAATTTGCTGTGATGGCAGATGAAACCGCTGCACAACAATTATCAGAAAAATTAAAAAATTCTGCTTCATCTGAGACGATCGTTTTGTCTGGTGAAAGTGGATTAATTGAGGTTGCAAGTCATTCCAACACGGATTATGTGATGGCAGCCATTGTGGGAGCGGCAGGATTACTACCTACTTTGGCTGCGGCGCAGAAAGGCAAACGTGTTTTGCTTGCCAACAAAGAAGCGCTTGTTATGTCTGGTAAATTATTTATGGATCAAGTGGCTGTAAGTGGCGCAGAGTTACTACCGATCGATAGCGAACATAATGCCATTTTTCAATGCCTACCGGAATCGCATGATAGTGGCCTAAATCAATTGGGTGTATCCCAAATTTTATTAACTGCTTCCGGGGGGCCGTTCCGTACATTTGCGCTAGACCAATTAAAGAACATAAGTCCGCGACAAGCGTGTGCTCATCCAAATTGGGATATGGGCCCCAAAATATCGGTGGATTCTGCCACGATGATGAATAAAGGCTTGGAAATTATTGAAGCCCGTTGGCTATTTAATGCGTCTATTGAGCAAATACAAGTGGTGGTACATCCACAAAGTGTCATTCATTCTATGGTTCAATATGTGGACGGATCAGTCATTGCACAATTAGGGAATCCCGATATGCGAACGCCTATCGCGCACGCATTGGCCTGGCCAAATAGAATACCCTCAGGTGTGGAAGCATTAAACATGGTTGATATTGCTAAGTTAGATTTTGAAGCGCCGGATTTTGAACGATTTCCATGTTTACAATTAGCCTATGACGCGTTGGAAAAAGGTGGTACAGCCACAACTATATTAAATGCGGCGAATGAGGTTGCGGTTGACGCTTTTTTAAATGAAACCATTTCATTTCTGCAGATTCCAAAGGTTATTCTGTCAACAATTGATGATATGAATGTCGTTTCAGCCGATTCCATCGAAATCATTTTATCGGCTGATAAATCAGCAAGAGAGTTTGCTTTGGAAAATGTTAATCGGTTGAGAACGTAAATTATGGATTTTATCGTATCAGTTTTATCATTTATTGTGGCTTTGGGATTATTGATCGCCATTCATGAATTTGGTCATTTTTGGGTAGCGAGAAAAGTGGGTGTCAAAGTACATCGATTCTCCATTGGTTTTGGTCGGCCAATTTATAAAAGAACATTTACCGAAGATAATATCGAATTTGTTGTTGCCGCCATTCCTCTTGGTGGTTATGTCAAAATGTTGGATGAACGTGAAGAAGATGTGCCAGCGGAAGAATTGCATCGGGCTTTTAATCGAAAGTCACTCGGCGAACGATTTGCCGTTGTTTTTGCAGGGCCGGCATTAAATTTTATTTTTGCGTTTATTTTATATTGGTTGTTATTTGTCATTGGAATCTCTGGCTTGAAACCCATTGTTGATGCAGTTGAACCAAACTCACCATTTGCTTTGGCTGGATTACAAGCTGGAGATGAAATTCTGAGTGTTGACGGCCGTCATACACCGACTCTTGAAGCGGTTCGCATGGGATTAATAGAGACGGTGATTGATCAAAAAGTTGTGGATGTTAATGTAAAACAAGATGCGCTAGAGCGCACGTTAAAATTAGATCTCACAGAAACCCCGGTGGATTCAATTTCTAAAAATTTATTACAGTACCTCGGTATCACTCCCTATCGACCAAAATTAATTCCAGTGGTTGGAGATGTTGTTGAGGGCGGCGCAGGGGAAAAAGCAGGATTGCTAAATAAAGATCGAATATTGCGAGCAGACGATACTGAATTTGATGATTGGGTAAAATGGGCTGAATATGTGCGAGCTAGACCAAATCAGCTAATGCGATTAACGGTATTACGCGATGGAATTGAAATTTCACTGGATCTGACACCTGCGGTTATCGAAACACAAAATGGAAATATTGGTCGAGTTGGTTTAATGCCGTTCGTTCCGGAAGATTTTTATCAGGACATGATGGCTAAACAACATTATGGTCCGTTAGAAAGTATTTCTGCTTCAGTGGTTAAAACCTGGGATATGTCGGTTTTAACGCTGCAAATGTTGTGGAAAATGTTAACTGGGCAAGCGTCACTGGAAAACATTAGTGGTCCAATTAGTATTGCACACTATGCTGGCCAATCAGCCCAAATTGGAATTCTCCCTTTTCTGTCATTCATGGCAATTATCAGTGTCAGTCTTGGCGTGTTAAATCTATTACCTATTCCACTTTTAGATGGTGGGCATCTCATGTACTATGTCATCGAATTTTTTCGCGGAAATCCCGTGTCTGAAAATGGCCAATTGTTAGGCCAAAAAATTGGAATTGTATTTCTGGGGTGTCTAATGTTTGTTGCGATATTCAATGACATTAGCCGAATATTTAGTTGATCAAGTTCTGTGAATAAATACTCAGAGCTTTTTTAATCAAACAAGGTTTTTTTGCTAAAATTGGGATTATTCTGGTAATGGATTGCGGCAATCGATTTTTATATCTCTACGCCAACAGGTATTCTCCATGCCAGTTATAAGACAATTTGGCGATTTCACCAATTAATAAACATACGAATCGATCGATGACGCAAGCTGTGAAATGGATTCTGGCGTTTTTATTATTATATTCGCCGGGTATATGGGCAATATCGTCTTTTAAAATTGAAAGAATCAAATTATCTGGTTTGCAAGGCATTGCTGCCTCTACCGTGTTTAATTATTTACCGGTCAAGGAAGGTGAAATACTCACGGATGATAACTCGTCTGAGATCATACGTGTTTTGTTTCAAACTGGCTTCTTTAACAACATACAGTTGTCTAAAGAAAATAAGACGCTTGTTATCCACTTTATCGAGCGACCGGCGATCGCAAATATAAAAATTTCCGGTAACGATGAAATCAGTACGGAAGATTTAACGACGGCATTAAAAGGTATTGGTTTACACGAAGGTAGAATTTTTAATCGATCATTGTTGGAAAAAGTCGAACAGGAACTACAACGGCAGTATTTTGCGCTTGGAAAATATGGCGTAAAAATCAAGTCAACTCTGTTACCTCAAGAGCGCAATCGAGTCGCGATAGATATTGAAATAGATGAAGGTGTTATTACGCGCATTCGTGAAATCAATATTGTTGGGAATACTGCGTTCAGTGAAGAAAAATTATTATCCATCTTTCAATCAGGTGCGCATTCTGATTGGTCAGTTTATACCAGCGATAGCCAGTATTCTAAACAAAAATTATTTGCAGATATTGAATTGTTGCGATCCTACTACATGGATAGAGGATACATCAATTTTACCATAGAAAGCACACAGGTCTCGATAACACCGGATAAGAGTGATGTGTTTATCACGATCAATATAAACGAAGGTGGCAAGTTTAGAGTGAGCAATGTGGGGCTGTCTGGAAGGTTTGTTGTTCCAAAAGAAGAGTTGGAAAAATTTCTTACCATTAAAGCGGATGACATATTTTCTCGGAAAAAAGTCTCTGTCAGTAGTACGAGAATAACAGAACGATTGGGTCTTGATGGTTATGCATTTGCGAATGTCAATGCCCAACCGGATATTGATAACGAAAACCAAACTGTTGGCTTAACTTTTTTCGTCGACCCAGGTAAGCGCGTTTACATAAGACGCGTGATGTTTGGTGGCAATGTAAAAACACATGACGAAGTGTTACGTCGAGAGATGCGCCAAATGGAAGGGGGGTGGTTCTCGACTGCAAAACTCGAACGATCGAAAACACGTTTGTTTCGAACGGGCTTTTTTGAAGACATCAATGTTGAAACACCGTTGGTTGCGGGTCGTACCGACTTGGTTGATATTGTGATTACGGTAACCGAGCGACCTTCCGGAAGCATCCAGGCATCAGTGGGTTTTGGACAAGGTTCTGGTTTGATTTTATCGGGTAGTGTTAACCAAAATAATTTTCTCGGAACCGGAAATCGCATTGGTGCTGAAATCAGTAATAACCGGGTTAATACAATTTATAGTTTTTCACTAACGGATCCGTATTACACCATTGATGGTATTAGTCGAAGTTTTCGTCTCTACCTGCGTAAAACCGATGCCAGCAGGGCGTCGAGTATCGCTGGTTTTGTTTCCGATGCGTATGGTGGTAGCATGAGTTTTGGTTTCCCCTTGAGTGAATATTATCGCGCGAGTGCGGGCATTGGATTTGATAATACGGATTTCACATTAGATCCCGACAGTGCTCCCGCCTCATATCTGGATTTTGAAAGGGCAAATCAAAGTAGTGAGTTTGATACGTATACAATGATGACATCCTGGACATTTGATACTCGGGATAGAATAGTATTTGCACAATCTGGTTTACATACTATATTGTCTGCTGACGTCACAACACCCGGTGGGGATTTACAGTTTTATAAAATCAGTTTGCGTCAGCAATTATTTTTCACCATCATTAAAAACTGGACGTTGCATTTAGAAGGTTTTGGTGCGTTTGCCCGGGGATATGGTAAAACTGACATTGTTCCTTTTTACGAGCATTATTATGCTGGTGGCGCGCAGAGCGTTAGAGGATTTAGAGCAAACAGCTTAGGGCCGAGAGAGCCAGCAGGTGCGAGATCGTTAACCATTGGAGGTACCAAAAAACTGATTGGTATCGCAGAATTATTGTTTCCTAATCCGTTTGCAGAAGAAAGCAAATCCGTGCGGTTTAGTTTTTTCGTTGATTCTGGATCGGTATACGGAAATGATATTGGTTATGATTATATGGAATACTTGCGCAGAACAAGTTCGTCTTATGGATTTGCCTTTACTTGGATTGCACCAATTGGTGCGTTAAAATTCAGTTGGGCCTGGCCATTACGAACTCAGCCAACGGATCAAACCGAGCGTTTTCAATTTTCAATTGGTGCGCCATTTTAATATTATAAGTAATAATAACGTCACTGTAATGGCGTAATAGTTTATGGAGAAGAAAATGAAGAATGTGTTTATTTTTATCGTGTGTTTATTTTTTATGTTGCCGATTTCCCATGCCGCGGATTTAAAAATTGGTGTTGTTGAAATTGCGAGAATATTAGAAGAATCGCCTCAAGCGGAAGCGGCCCGTAGTGCCTTGCAAGAAGAATTTGCGCCCAGAGAAGAACGCTTGGTAAATACGCAAAAGAAAATTCGTGAAATTGAAGAAAAATTGGTTCGTGATGGCGCCATAATGAGTGAATCTGAGCGAACCAAATTAGAGCGCGAAGTGTTATCGAAAAAAAGAGATTTTAAACGTAATCAAGACGAATTTCGTGATGACTTAAACTTCAAACGCAATGAAATACTTGAAACGTTACAACGTAAGTTAGTTACCAGTATTCAAAAATTTGCGAAAGATCAAAAGTATGATGTGTTATTTGCTGAAGGCGTTATCTATGCGAGTGATGCCTATAATATTACCCAAGATGTTTTGGATAAATTGAAAAAAGACGCTAAATAAAAACTAAATTAGTCTCACAATTTCCGTTCGATTATATTCTTTAACAAATAATAGTGGATGAAAATGGCAGAAACAATTGAAACCATGGATGTACAAAAAATTATGGAATTGCTGCCGCATCGTTTTCCGTTTTTGCTTGTGGATAAAGTGACACAAGTGATTCCTGGAAAAGAACTCACAGCAGTTAAAAACATCACCATTAACGAGCCATTTTTCCAAGGGCATTTTCCCATTAAACCGGTTTTTCCTGGTGTGCTCATTATAGAAGCGTTGGCTCAGGCAACTGGATTACTTTCTTTCGCCACACAAAATATTTCAGCCTCAGATGGGCATTCGCTTTTTTATTTGGTTGGAATAGACAATGCGAGATTTAAACAACCTGCTGGTCCTGGGGATCAACTGATTTTGAAAATCGATTTGATAAAAGCAAAACGCAGCGTATGGAAGTTTACTGGTGTCGCAGAAGTTGATGGAAAAGCCATTGCAAGTGCAGATTTAATGTGTGCTTTAACTGACGTAAATAACTAATGCTCAGCAGCGCAATTGAATTTAATGGGTCATGGGGAAAATATAAGAATATCGCTGGTGTTGATGAAGTTGGGCGAGGGCCGCTTGCAGGGCCAGTGGTAGCGGCGGCAGTCATTCTTAATCCAGATGCCAGAATCGAGGGCTTGGATGATTCAAAAAAAATGTCTGAGCGTAAGCGTGAGAAATTATTTGATGAGATTCACCAGTGTTCCATTGCAGTGGCAATTGGCCGGGCAGATGTTAACGAAATTGATGAGATAAACATTTTGCAAGCAAGCTTGTTGGCAATGCAAAGAGCAGTTGCCAATTTATCAATAAGAACTGATTTTGTATTGGTTGATGGAAATCGTTGTCCTAACTTGCCTTGTCCGTCTGCTGCAATTATTAAAGGTGATTCTATTATTGATGGGATTGCTGCAGCATCAATAATTGCAAAAGTAACACGAGACAACGAAATGAAAAAATTAGATTTGGACTATCCGCAATATGGATTTTCCAAACATAAAGGTTATCCAACAAAAGCACACATCAGTGCAATTACGGAACATGGTGTAACTGATTTGCATCGTAAGTCATTTGGACCGGTTAAAAAAGTCATTGAGGAAAACTTACTGGTTGCTGAATAGAAATTATTTTGCATTGTTTTGGTCGTAATAGGTTTTTTTGGGGAGCCTCTGATTAATCAATGAATAGACCCTTCGTTCACCTGCATCTACACACCGAATATTCCATGGTTGATGGCATTGTACGCCTTAAACCGCTTATGGAAAAAATCAAGCAATTCGAAATGCCCGCCGTGGCGTTAACTGACCAATCCAATATGTTTGCGATGGTTAAGTTTTATCGTGCTGCGATACAAGCGGGTATTAAACCCATTATTGGAGTCGATGCTTGGATTAAAAATAGTAAACAATTGGATAGTCCATTTCGTGTTGTATTACTTTGTTTAAATAATTCTGGGTATAAGAATTTGACGCGGCTTGTATCCATGAGTTATCAGTTGGGTCAACATCGTGGTATTCCCATGTTGGAAATGGACTGGATTAAACAAAATAGCGACGGGTTATTAACGATTCAAGGTCAACATAGCGAACTCGGCAATTTAATCGTTGCAGGCAAATACGAAGCCGCAAAACAAAACTGGCAAAAATGGCAAACGTTATTTCCCAATGCGTTTTATTTTGAAATTGTTAGAACTGGACGTGAAGGCGAAGATAATTATAGCCATGCAATGGTGAAGTTTGCATTGGAGAATCAAATCCCCATCGTTGCCAGCAATGATGTCCATTTTTTAGATTCCAGCGATTTTGGTGCCCATGAAGCTCGCGTTTGTATTAATGAAGGTAGAGTTTTAGATGATCCGCGCCGTGTAAAACGCTATTCGGAACAGCAATATTTACGTAACACGGAAGAAATGGCAACTTTGTTCGCTGATATTCCAGAAGCGTTAGAAAACTCAATTGAAATTGCCAAACGATGCAATATTGAATTGTCATTGGGTGAAAATTTCTTGCCTAATTTTCCCGTACCTGATGGCTTAAGTATTGAGGAATTCTTTGCAGAACAATCTCGGCAGGGATTAAAAAAGCGATTGCAAAGAATTTTAGATAAAGACGTGAACGATTATGACGCCCAACTGAAAATATATGAAACGCGTTTAGAGCATGAGTTGGACGTTATTAATCAAATGGGATTCCCAGGGTATTTTTTAATTGTTGCCGATTTTATACGTTGGGCAAAAGACAATGATATCCCCGTCGGTCCAGGCCGTGGATCCGGTGCCGGGTCGTTGGTTGCTTATGCATTGGAAATTACCGATCTTGATCCCATTCAATACGATTTACTATTTGAAAGATTCTTGAATCCCGAACGGGTTTCCATGCCTGACTTTGATATCGATTTTTGTATGGAAAATCGAGATCGTGTTATTGAATATGTTGCTAACCATTATGGTAAAGATAAAGTATCGCAAATCATAACCTATGGCAGTATGGCGGCCAAAGCTGTCGTTAGAGATGTGGGTCGCGTATTGGGACACCCTTATGGTTTTACTGATAAATTGGCGAAAATGATTCCTTTTGAAATTGGAATCACATTAGAAAAAGCATTAGCACAAGAACCCGCTTTAAAGGAAGCCTATGAGCAAGATGAAGAAGTGGGTAACCTGATTGATCTTGCGAGAAAACTGGAAGGCATAACACGTAACGCGGGTAAGCATGCGGGTGGTGTTGTGATATCACCATCAACACTTACGGATTTTTCTCCATTGTACTGTGAGGAAGGGGGTGGCAACCTTGTAACGCAATTCGATAAGGATGATGTAGAAGCGGTTGGTTTAGTTAAATTTGACTTTCTTGGTTTGCGCACCCTAACCATCATTGATTGGGCAGTTAAAGCAATCAATTTACAAAAGCAAGCATCAAATGAAGCATTGCTGGATATCACTGATATTCCATTGGATGATGCAACAACGTTTGATTTATTGAAAGCGTATCAAACAACTGCGGTATTCCAATTGGAATCACGCGGTATGAAAGACTTAATAAAACGATTACAACCCGATTCCTTTGAAGATATTGTTGCGTTAGTTGCATTGTTCCGTCCTGGTCCATTGCAATCTGGTATGGTAGACGATTTTATAAATCGTAAACACGGTCGGGCAAAAGTGGAATACCCTCATCCCAGTATTGGCCCAATTTTAAAGCCAACCTACGGCATTATTTTATACCAAGAACAAGTCATGCAAATCGCACAGGTAATGGCGAATTATACTCTGGGTGGTGCGGATATGTTACGTCGCGCTATGGGAAAGAAAAAACCGGAAGAAATGGCGAAACAGCGGGAATTTTTTACTCAGGGTTCGCTAGAAAATAATATTAAGGAAGAAACGGCGACTTACGTATTTGACTTAATGGAAAAATTTGCTGGTTATGGGTTTAACAAATCTCACTCTGCAGCTTATGCACTTGTTTCGTATCAAACCGCTTGGTTAAAAGCGCATTATCCTGCTGCTTTTATGGCGGCAGTTTTGTCTTCTGATATGGATAATACTGATAAGGTGGTTCAACTTTTTGAAGAAAGTGAGCATATGAAACTCAATGTGCTTTCACCTAATTTAAACGAAAGCTTTTGTCAATTTCGCTCGGTTGATCAGAGTAAAATTTTATATGGACTGGGTGCGATAAAAGGTGTCGGTGAATCAGCAATTGACATTATCATCAACGAGCGGGAATCTAGCGGAGAGTATAAAGACATTTTTGATTTTTGTCAGAGAGTTGATTTGCGTAAAGTAAATCGACGTGTACTTGAAACATTAATTAAAAGTGGTGCAATGGACAAGCTTGGCCCCAATCGAGCGAGTTTAATGGCAAGTTTGAGTACTGCGATATCTATTGCTGAACAAAATACAAGAAACAATGCAGTGGGTCAAAATGACTTGTTTGGTTTTACCAATTCTGTTACACAAGATACGAGCGAAGGTCAATGGACGACGATTAAAGAATGGAATGAGAAACGTCGTTTGGATGCTGAAAAAGAGACGTTGGGATTTTATTTAACTGGACATCCCATCGATGCATACAATAAAGAATTAAGTTCTATTACATCGTGCAAAATTGCTAAGCTTCAACCAGCTCGTAAAACCATTGTCACGATTGCGGGATTAGTTGTTGGACTGCGATATATTAAAACGAAACGTGGCGACACAATGGTTATCATGAGCTTAGATGATCACAGCGCGAGAATTGACGTGACAATCTTTTCTGATGTTTTAGAAAAGTCTAAAGAATACATCGTTAACGATAGAATTATTGTTGTTAAAGGTGAAGTCAGTTTGGATGAGTTCAGTGGCAATTTGCGCATGCAAGCCAAGGAATTGCTAGATATTGATACACTTAGAAACCAATTGGTTAAACGCATGGTTATTTGTGTAAACAGTAATGAAATTAACAACAGCTATATGAAAAATTTGGCGACCACTTTAGATCAATATCGCGCAGGTAATTGTCCAGTGTTTATACGATATCGTACCGATACCACAAAAGCCGGTTTGAAATTAGGTGATGATTGGCGAGTTTCACCTAAAGATGAGTTGCTTTTGGCGTTGACAGAATTAGCGGGTGAAAAAAATGTTGAGTTGGAATACTAATGCACAAAGTGTATTTAAAATAAATCATATGTAGCCGGAAATTTAGACGGTAATTTATTGGATAGTCCTTTCCAACTCGCTTTGCAATTGAAATAAAAATCTTAATTTCCAGTCGCGTTTTATGCTATTTTCTAGGATAATCTTGAACCTAGAAACAACAGTTGAAAACGATTTATAGCGCAAACTCTTAATCCATTAGCACTTTCAAAAAATGCACGCTTAACCTAAGGGTGAAGCTAAGATTTTTTAAAAGCACTAATGAATTAATATCCTGCACTCTAAACTCGCGTTCAACTGCCGTTTCTAGGTTAAAAATCCGCTATATCGATAAACTTGGAATAATATGAATTTAAATTTTCTTGAATTTGAACACCCAATCGCAGAATTGGAAGCGAAAATAGAAGAGCTACGGTTCGTTGGCAATGACTCTGAAATAAACATCTCTGATGAAATTTTAAAATTAAGAGAAAAAAGCAGCGTTTTAACTGAGCAAATATTTTCCAAACTAACATCATGGCAGATATCGCAATTAGCGCGTCATCCACAACGGCCTTATACGCTAGATTACATTGAGAGAATTTTTGATGGATTTGAAGAGTTAAAAGGTGATCGATGCTATGCCGATGACGAAGCCATCGTAGGTGGTGTTGCATATTTAGATAACACGCCTGTGATGATACTGGGGCAACAAAAAGGTCGTGATACTAAAGAAAAATTACGTCGAAATTTTGGTATGTCTCGACCCGAAGGGTATCGTAAAGCATTACGCCTGATGGAATTGGCTGAGCGTTTCAAGCTGCCAATAATAACCTTCATCGACACACCGGGTGCTTATCCCGGAGTTGATGCCGAAGAACGAGGGCAAAGTGAAGCAATCGCAAGAAATTTGTTTGTGATGGCAAAATTAAAAACTCCAATAATTTGCACTGTGATTGGTGAAGGTGGTTCAGGAGGGGCGCTAGCAATTGGCGTTGGTGATCGAATTTTGATGTTACAATACAGTACTTATTCAGTTATATCGCCAGAGGGTTGTGCCTCTATTTTGTGGAAGAGTTCAGATAAGGCTAGTGAAGCCGCTGAAGCCATGGGAATTACTTCCGATCGTTTGTTGGAATTAGGGTTAATCGATGAGGTTATCGAAGAACCACTTGGCTCAGCGTATCGAGATGTGGATTTGATGGCGAAACGCATGAAGGAAACGTTGCAGAAACACCTGCTTACCTTGACTGAAAAAGATACGGATACGCTTTTAGAAGAACGCTACACTCGATTGTTATCTTATGGTAATTTCAAGGAATAGGATTAATTCAATTACCTTTAATTCTAATCCCACCTTTAGCGAAAACGCACTACAAGACATCGTCACCGCACATCTATTAAATCAACCGCAAAGATTTTCTCCCAAAAGATTTGTTGTCGCATTCAGTGGTGGACTAGATTCCACTGTCTTACTTTATTCTCTAAAACAAATTGCTCACACGCACTCAATTCCACTAAAAGCAATTCACATTAATCATCAGTTGAATTCTGCGGCAGATGAATGGCAAGCAATGTGTCAGGTTTTTTGTGAAAAGCAAAATATTAGTTTTGAATCGATAAAAGTATGTGTTGCCGAGGATGGAAAAAGTCCGGAAGATGCTGCTCGGCAAGCGCGCTATGGTGCAATAAAATCTGGTTTGATTAAAAATGATATATTGTTCATGGGGCATCACAAAGATGATCAAATAGAAACGTTTTTTTTGCGCTTACTGAGAGGGGCAGGGATTGATGGTATAACGTCGATGAAAATATTATCTCCTTTTCATAATAGTTATCTATTTCGACCTCTATTATTTTTTACCCGTAAATCACTTTTCGCATATGCTGAATCTCAATCGTTATCTTGGATTGAGGATGACAGTAATACAGATGAACGATATGACAGAAACTATCTCCGACATCAGGTTTTACCGGTTATTGCGAAACGTTGGCCTGCTTACATCAATACAATAAATCGATTCATTGAGCATGCAACTGATGCGAGTAATTTGATTAAAAAAATAAGCGAAGATGATTTGAAGGTTTGCTTGAACAAAGAAAATGATACGCTAGATATTAAAAAATTAAAAAACTATTCCTTATTAAGACAAAATAATTTGATACGAATGTGGCTAAATGAAAAAGTAAAATATCCACTGTCATTGAAGCAGTTAACAGAAATTCAAAATGTAATTTTCGCAAAAGTTGATGCAGAGCCTAAATTTCAAATGGGTGCTAAATCCATTTGTCGCTATCGAAATGAATTACATTGGGTAGCAAACATTGATAACGAAATGCCGGGTGCAATGTCTCTGGAAAATTTTGATCTGTCAAAAGTAATTAATTTGCCTGACAATGCTACTATTGTTTTTCGGAAAAATTCTAATGTTGGAATTGGATTGTCCCATTTGCAAGATGCAAAAATTGAAATTCGTTTTCGTCAAGTTGGTGATAAGTGTCGACCTCAAAGCCGAGGTCAACGTCATTCATTAAAAAAAATATTTCAAGAAATTGGTATTCCACCCTGGGAAAGAGACTCAATACCATTGCTAACAATCAATGGTGAAGTTGCTGCATTGATTGGATATTTTTATTGCGAACCATTTATTGATGATGTTCATAATGAATTCGTTGAGTTTGTTTTAAAGCGAGAATAATTTTAATTTTCAAATCCGATTAATTTATCTTTTTGTTTAAATCCAATTCTAATAGATGTTAAATTTTCAATTTCTAAAATAATTATAATGTGGTTCGAATCACAGTTTTTCTATAAACCTCGAGATTGTTTATGCCGATGCAATACTCACAAGGCTAATATCCTGTTGCACGTTTCAAAGGAATTTAGGCATTTATAATTGACAGGGGAAACAAGTAGTGCAGAAAGATAAAACAGAACAATCCAATGGTGTGACTGAAATAAATTTTAGCGGGACGATCATGATAGATCAGTTTGGTAGAGAAATAGAAATATCGGAGCAAATCATACAAGGGGCCTTTGAGCATATTAAACACATAACGTCTGTTCCCATAAAAGGTCGTTAAAACTAATCCTTCCAATTCTTCATAATATCCTTTCTTTTGAGACTTTCTCTTAACCTAAAAACCGCAGTTGACCGCTCGAAAAGAGTATAACTTATGGAAACTCAATTGATTTTCCCACAAATTGAAATCACTCATTTGGTGGCTCAACGCTACACGCCAGATTGCACAGATTTCAAGGCACATGACAGCGTTGCAACTCCTTGGAATAGAATAACTATTCCGCCTCGCTGCGCCTTGTCCTGTACCTTGAAATCTACACACTCTGCCGTGTTCAACTGCGGTTTTTAGTTAATATTTAATAAGTATTTGTAACATTTTCTCAATTAAATTGCCTATATTGATACAGAGTAAGTATGTGTCTAATTAATTTGCTTGATCCTAGAAAACGCAGTTGAAAACGATTTCTTGCACACTAAATTCGTGTTCCACTGCATTTTCTAGGATGGTTGGACATGATTTGGGATTAACCAGTTAGGATTGCATAATGAACAAAAAAATATTGAATTTTATTTTTATTATTGGTTTGGCATTTTTTATGTTGACGACTATTTGTGTGGCAAGCGAGAGTTTGAAAGATTTTGATGGAAAACCACAAAAGCTAAATGATTATACTGGAAAAGGAAAATGGTTAGTCGTGATGATGTGGGCACATGATTGCCATGCATGCAATGCTGAAGCACATCAATATGTGACTTTTCACGAAAAACATAAAAATTTGGATGCCCAGGTATTAGGGATTTCGCTGGATGGGAGCGGTAAAGAAAAGCAGGCGAAAGCATTTTTAGATCGACACAAAATCAATTTTAATTCATTGATTGGTGAGGCCAATGTGGTAGCGAATATGTATGAAGATTTGACAGGCGCTGATTGGTTTGGAACACCAACGTTCCTCATATACAACCCAAAGGGTGAATTAAAAGCGCAACAGGTTGGTGCAGTGCCAACCGATCTTATTGAAGCATTTATAAAAAAAGAATCTCAGGTTGTAGCTAACTAAATTTATCAAAGTTGTAATCTGATTAAATTTGCAAAGGCACAAAATAAAAAAGAGTGCAAAAATTGCACTCTTCAAGGGAGGGGTATGTAAGTTAATGAAAGAATTTAGGGAGGGAGTGCCATTCACAACTAGGTTTTGAATGACTTCTTTATTAACTTGAACATATTATGCGTCATAAATTGCATAAATAAAAATAAAATAAAAATATAAATACGATAGAGTATAATCTATGTATTGACCAAATTTTAATAGGTAAATACATGAGAAAGATGAAAAATGCAACCTTTCGGCAACTTCAAGTCTTTGAATCTATTGCTAGAACAGGTAGTTTTACCGCTGCTGCTAATGAGTTATTTCTTACTCAACCGACCATATCTGTTCAAATAAAAAAACTATCTGAAGTGGTGGGAACGCCACTTTTTGAGATATTAGGTAAAAAAGTGCACTTAACAGAAGCAGGAAAAGCACTTTTGGAAACCGCAAAAACCATTTTTGGTACGCTCGATAGTTTTGAAATGAGCATTGATGAAATTAAAGGCATGAAAAAAGGCCACTTAAAAATCAGTGGTGTCACGACGGTTGAATATTTTGCGCCCAGAATAATTGGTAATTTCTGTAAAAAATATCCGGGAATTAGCGTTTCCCTTGAAGTGACAAATCGACAACGTGTATTAGATAGGTTGGCTGATAATAAAGATGACATCTATATCTGTGGTAGTTTGACGGATGATT